>JAABUJ010000254.1_pt1 | contig 116153 bp, 119 predicted proteins | sample 5559131 | NCBI WGS metagenome assembly JAABUJ01 (sample SAMN10711875, study PRJNA513366) | rock metagenome | isolation source: Antarctica rocks | place: Antarctica: Victoria Land, Mt New Zealand nord | collected 2016-01-07
ACCCTACCCTAACCCTAACCCTATACCTACCTATACCCTACCCTACCCTACCCTATATATAACCGGCGCGGCGCTCTGAGCGGCGGGCGGGCCTGGCGGCAGCAGCGCCGCGCCGTCGGCCACGCGCGCGGCCTCGCGCGACACCGCGTCACTGCCGGCCATGCCGCGCAGCCCCAGCGCCACGCCCGGCACCGCCGCTGGCTGGGCGCCGCCTGCGCACACGGGCAGACAGGTTCGGCTGCGGGCTCGCACATCGGGGCAGACCTGGAGCGGGGCCATGCCGTAGCGTGGCGGCTCGTGCAGGCCTCTGAATAGGGCGCAACCTCGTTGTGTTTCCCCCTTTCAGATACCTGTTACATGGACAGGAAGCATGCAGGCCAGGGCATGTATTAGGAAGTCTCACAAGCGCCGGGCTCTCTACCCACAAGCGCATCAGGACAAGGGCGGACGTAGACGTGCGCGCCTGCCGCAGCAGGCGCCGCCAGGACGGGCGCCCGTGCCGGCGCGGCTGCGGGCGCTGCGGGCGCCGCGACAACCGTCGCGACCACGAGCGGCGCGGCCGCCCTGGGCGGCGCGACGGCAGGCGCGCTGAGCGGCGCGGGCGCCAGCCGCGGCGGGCCCGCGAGCGCAGGCGCCAGCCGCGGCGGGCTCGCAGGCGCGGGCGCCGCCGCACGCGCCGTCGCCTGAAACGCGGCCGCCCGGGGCACCGCTGCGGCGGGCTGGGCAGGCGCCGCCCCCGGAGCCGGGGCGGGGCCCAGGGCGCCGGGGGCGCCGGGCAGCGCGAGCGTCAGGGTCAGCGCCGGCGCGGGCGCCAGCGCATCCCCGCCCAGCTGGCCCACGGGCACGCTGCTGGCGGCCCTGGGCGCAGCCTGGGCGGGCTCAAAGCCGGCGGCGCCCGGGAGGCTGGCAGCGCCGACGGCCGCCGCCGCGGGTGCGGCCGCGGACGCCAGCGCGGCGCCGGGCAGGCCGCCTGCGCGCGCAGCACCTCTGGCGTCACGGCCCTGGTCCCATGGTCCAGCCAACACGCACGGCAGGCCATGCCCTGCTGACAGAGCGCCTGCGAGTCCATTGCCAGCTCAGCGTGGCGCCGCTGTGCAGACCTGCAGCGGCGCGCGCGGGCGGCGGCAGGGCGGCGTGCGGCAGGGCGGCGGGCGCGGGCGCCGCCGCCGGCTGCGTCGCGACCTGCTGCCCGACCGGGACGGGCAGCGCGGTGTCGGCGGCGGCCTGCGCGGGGCTGAATGCGGCCGGATAGTCGCCCACCGCCAGCGCAGGGATGGCGCCCCTGCGCGCGCGCGCGCGTGTCGTGCGCTCTCCATGCTCCACAAGAAGGCGCGCTCGTGCAGGAGCGGCGGGGCCTACTCAAGACGACCGGCACACACACAGCGACACAAACAGGGGGCGCGCATGCACACGAGGGCGGCGCCAGGGGCGCGCACGCGGCGACCAGCGCAGGCCCGGTGGACAGCGTGATGCGGACGTCAAAGGGCCCGGCGCCGGCAAAGCCGCCCAGCTGCCACGCCGCCCCGGCCACGTTGGCCACGGTGACCCAGGACGGGGAGCCCTGCGATCATGACACCGTGAGCGCGCGCCCGGCGGGCGGGGCACTGGTGCGCGCAAGGCGCCCCGCTCGAGCCGGTGCGCGCTCGGCGTTAATAGCAGCGGGGCAGGCGCCATGCTGACACGGCGCAGCATGCGCATACTGCGCAAAGAAAAGCAGGGCGCGCACAGCCGCGCGCAGGTCCAGGTAGCGGATCACGCCATCGCCGGGCACCTGCGCGCGCGCGAGCCTGAGGCAGAGAGCGGCGCTGACACCATGCGCTCTCAGCTGGCGCGCGCCGGCGCACCCCGAGCACGGCCAGGCGGATGAGCGAGGCCGGCGCCGCTTGGGCCGCCGTGACCTTGACGACATACCCGCCGCCCGGCTGACACGGCACCTGCACGCGGCCGGAGCGCGTCACCGCGGCGCTCGGCAGCGGCCCTCCGGCGTGCACAACCGGCAAAGCATGCGCCAGCGCGCGATGGCGGCGCGCGCTGTGACGCCCGGTGATCACAGGCACGGCGCGGGGCCGCGCGCCGTGCGGTAGTGCACAGCCACGGCGGGGCTGCGCGACAGGTGCTGGTAGTAAACTGGCGCGGCCAGGCGCAGCTGCGTCGGCCCGCACTCCGCGCACGCGTCCGTCACCAGCACCACCGCGGACTGCACGTTGGGCAGGCATGCCTGGCGCGCGCGCAGCGTCACGCGCGCGTCGCGCCCGTGGCGTCGCCGGAGCGCGGCCTGCGGGGCCGCCACCGCAAGGCCGACCGCACTGGCTGCCGGCGCGCACCGCGTCGTTGCAGACGACCTCGACACAGGTGCCGCAGGCGCCGCGCGCGGCGGCGCCCTGCAGCAGCGGGCTGGACGCGCTGAGCGCGGCGACCATGCCGTACGGCCAGCGCGCCGCCGCCAGGTTGCCGTACCCGCACGACCCGCCGGTCAGGGCGGGCGGCGGCGCCTGCGGGCCAGCTCAGGACGCTCCAGGCGCGGGCCTAAGACCGCGCGCAGCGCAATCCAAGCGAGCGCAAAGCGGCGCGCCGATCCAGGGCGGGGCGCTGCGCCGTGGGCGCACGTCTGCGCTGCCGGCAATGGACGCAGTGCCCGCCGCGCAGTCGCCGCAGTAGCCCTGCCCGCCCGCCGGACGGGCGAGCTGGGCCAGCGCGACCGCCGCCAGCACCAGCGCCGCCCGCGTTCGCGCCATTGGCTCCCTGCGCCAGCCGCGACGCTTGAGGAGCCGCGCACGCCAGGCGGCCGCGCTCGGCAGGGAAGCCCGCACACCTGCTGGGGGCGCTGCTTGCGGTACGCGCCGGAGGGGCGACTGGCGCAGGCCAATGCGACATAACCGTTTCAGCCCCAACGCCGTCCAACTCACTTGATGGGATGGGGTCTCGGTTGCTGGATCACGCTTTGTGACAGCTTGATTTTCACCCCCTACCCCCACTGACTGAGCAGGAAAGCAGCGTCACACACGAGCCGACCCAAGGCTGCGCGGGCGTCGTTGCGGCGCGGTTGCTCGAAGAAGGCTGGAAATGTACGGCAAAACCCGACGCTGGGTCTACCCCGGGTCTGCGAGCAGCCCGCAGCTGGAGGCGGCCGATGCACAGAACCGGGCAGACAGACAGGGCGAGCCCGCTGCCAGGCCCCGAACAACCAATGGCGGCCGCGCCGCCCGCGCCCGAGGCCTTTGGCCTGCAGCGCGTCGCCGAGCGCGCGCCCGACGGCGGGCCGCCGCTGGAGGAGGACGAGGAGCTGGCGCAGGCCTTCCCGCGCGTGGCGCTGGTGCTCGGCAGCGGCCACGACCTCGGCGACGGCACGCTGTTCATCACCACGCGGCGCGCGCCCCCGGCCGCGGGCGGCCGAGGGCAGCGCGCGCCTCCGGCGGCCGCGCCTGAGCCCGCCGCGCGCGCAGGCGCGTGGTGTGGCTGAGCGCGAGCGATCGCGGCGTGGGCGCCGCGGTGGGCTTTCCGCGCATCGCCCTGCACGCCGTCTCGTCCGACACCGCGCTCTTCCCGCGCGCCTGCATCTACATGCAGCTGGACGCTGCCGCGGCCGGCGGCGACGCCGACGAGGACGACGAGGACGCCGCGCCGGAGGTCCGGCTGGCGCCGGCCGACGCGGGCAGCCGTGCGCCGCTTGTTTTGTGGTTGAGTCTTCTTACAAATCCACACAGGCTTCGCCGCTCAAGCGCCGCGCGGCCGCCGCGCAGTGGACGAGATGTTTAAGAAGCTGTGCGAGTGCGCGACGCTCAACCCCGACCCCGGCCTAGAAGGTGGGCGCCGCGGCCGCTGCTGCTGCGCCCCGCGCCGGCCCTGCCCTGTGCCGGGCCGCAACGCAACGCGCGCCGCCTCGCGCCGCCAGAGGACAGCGAGGACGGCGAATTCTTCTACAACGAGGAGGAGGTCGCGGCGGGCGCGGGCGGCGACGAGCGCGCGGCGCGCCTGAGCGCGCTGGACGCGCTGCTGACCATGCCGCGCGCCGACCAGCTGGACGAGGTGCGCGCGCTCGGGCCGCGGACTTTATGACAGGCCGCCGCCGCGCCTCGCATGCTGGGGCGCCGTTTGACCTCGGGCTGACAAGGGTGGACACGCTGCTCTGCATGTGGTATCCGGCTATGCTGCATGCAAGCACCCCGTCCAGACCGCGCTTGCATCACAGCCTGCTGGCAGCCGATGCTGCAGTTGAGCTTGGCTCAGCTCGCACCGCTGCAGCTGCTGGAGGATGACTTGCGCTTTGAGGACGCGGAGGAGGACGGCGAGGAGGCGCCCGGGGCCAACCATGCGCCGCCGCCGCCGCCGCCGCCGCCGCCGCGCCAGGTGGGCACCCTCGCGGCGCACGCCCGCCCCTGTGCCCCGAGCGCTGTGACGAGACACCTTCCAGTAACGCCAGTTCTGCTGCTGACGATTCCGAGATGAGAACCTGGACGTTCAACCAATCCGAGCGCTCGCTGCATGCCCTGGCCGGTGACGATACCCACACTTCATTCATGCGTGTCAAATGAGCCGCCCGCCGGCCCTGATCTCAAACCCACAGTCTCCGAGGCCGGTGTGCGTGCTTGCCGTGCGGCCAGTGATTAAGCCAATGTATTTGCTACTCTCGAGGTTTCTGTGACGACACCACATCACCAAGATCGATGAGGCCGCCGCGCAGCCTGCTGTTGCTTGCATTGCCTGCATGTGTGCCACGGTGAGTCGGGCGTGGGCGGCGCAGGGCGGCGCATAGCGGCGGGCGGGCGCGCTGTGTGTTTTATGCCGGCTGGGTTGTCAGGCTGCTTTTCATCAGCGAGCGTTTTGGTGCGCTTCCTGTGTAACATAGCGTCAGCCCCGGCTGCGTCACGACAGGCAGGTAGCGATGCTGAGAGTTACACCGCCTCGCCACGGCTGCCCGTCTCTTCCCACCTGCCTGCCGCCCACATGGGCGGCGCTTGCTGTTTGCTTTGTGCGCGTGCGGCCCAGCACCGCATGCCTCAGATTGCATTCCTGCATGCCAGGCGTGCAGCGCAGAGCAGCGTGGCCCTCCTTCATGCAGCTTGTTGTTGGGCGGCACCTCCTGTCTTGCCATCCGTCCACACTCTCCCCCACACTCATTGGCTTCTCCATGTATGCAAACAGGACTTACACTCTAAACATTCTAGTCCTGCGGCCTGCGCATGCAAGCAGGCGCAGCAGCGCGTTGGCGCGCTGGGGCCAGTGTGGGCCGCTGCGGCTGCTCGCGTGTCTATGCCAACACCCCTGTCCCAGCCGCCGTGACGCCCCAGCGCCAATGCACTGGACAGCTCTTCGTACAAGCTGACATGCCGCAGCGCAAGCGCTTGCGCCAGCATGGCTCAGACCCTGGTCATGCCCTCGCACTCCCAGTCCTCCTGGTTCAAACGTTTCAGTGGAGCAGCGCGCGGGGCCTACAGTGGGCGCAGCAGCAGCAGCGCTGACGTGCAGGCGCAGGCGCGGTGAGCGGCACAGGCTCGCACACCTGCGCGACGGCAGCCTTGGAGGGCGGCCATGAGCGCCGCGGAGCACGCCGTCGAGGCCCCCGACGGCCCCGCAGGCGGCGGCACGCCGGTCGGCGCGCCCGCACCCGATCATGATCAGGTGCCTGGCCCGCGTCTGCACCGCTGGCCCTGCCCTCTTACCACTGGCCTCAGTGGCCTGGCTCTGGGCATCTCCTCACATGCGCCTGTTCTGGTCTGCGGGAATGCGTGTGTGCAGCCCCACGGCGTGGGCATTCAGTGCGGACGGGTGCAGCCGGTGCCTTGATGGGCACCTCCATCTGTTGGATGGAGGTGTCCTGCGGCCCTGCTGCAGGACACTCGCCGCCCTGAGACAGCCTCGGTCAGGCTGTGTGCGCGCGGCCGCAGGCGGCCCCGGCCAGCGCCGCGCCGGGCAGCGCTTCGGGGGCGGCCAGCAAGCGCGCAGAGCCCAACGCGGAGCTGATGCTGGCCAAGCTGCGCGAGCACATCCTCGAAAAGGGTGCGCACGCGCCGCGACGCGCGCCGACGCTCCTGCCAGCGGGCGCGGGGCACAACGCGCTGGCCGCACGCGCAGGCGGCCCGTGGGAGGAGGGCTGGCGGGTGGAGAAGAAGCAGCGCTCGGGCGGCACCTCGGCCGGCACGTGGGACGCGGTGCGCCTGCCGCCAGCTGCGTCCGGCCCCTCTCAGGGCGCCTGAATGTGCACGCGCTGACCGCGCCGTGTGCCCGCCGCAGTACTACTTCAACGCGGCGGGCAGGCGCTTCCGCTCGCGCCAGGAGGTGCGCGGCCGCGGCCCCGGCCTCCAATGCATTCCCCGCCGCCCGAGCGCCGAGCGCTCACGCCGCCGCGCCGCGCCAGATCATGAAGGCGCTCGGGCTGGACGAGGCGTCCAAGCGCCTGCCGCGCGCGGAGGCCGCGGAGCGCGCGGCCGCCGCCGCCGGGCAGCCCGACCTGCAGCCGCCCCTGGCGCTCGCCGGCGGCGTCACGCTGCAGAGGCGCGCCCCCTGCGAGCGCGGCGCATCCCATGCAGGGCTGGCGGGAGGCTGTGTGCGCACGCCGCCAGGCTGCAGCAAGCCCCGCATGCGCAGCATGCATGCGTTTGCTCCTTCAGGATTGTAGACTGGCGTACACGCTTGCGCCCGCCGCCCCATGCGATGCTGAGCGCGCGGGCTCGCAGGCTGGGCGCGGTCGACGCGCGGCCGGGCTACCACACGCCGCACGCGCTCTGGCCAGTGGGCCTGTGCGCCGAGGTGGCCGACGCCGCGGCAGGCACGTTCCGGAGCGAGGTCCTGGACGGCGGCGCCGGCGGGCCCAGGTTCCGCGTCAGCCTGGTCCCGCCGGGCGGCGAGGCCGCGGTGCGCACCGCCGCCGCTTGATTCATAAGCAGTGTCTGGCCACCTGCGGGCTGCTGCTCCGCAGACCTGCGCCCGCGAGCGCTGTGTGGCTGGCCATGGCCGGCCGCGCCTGGGACCCACAGCGGCCGGCCGCGACAGGCGCTGGCGGAGGAGCGCGACCCGGACGCGGCCTGGGAGCGCGTGGCGCGCCTGCAGGCCGGCCTGCTGGCCGCCGCGGCCGCCGGCGCGGCGGCGCAGCCGCCCGGCGCGGCGGCCGGCGCCGCGCCCGCGCCGGCCTCGGCCCCGCAGCTGCCGGGCGGCGCGGAGGGCGAGCCCGCCGCGGCGCTGCGGCGCGCTGCGCCGCTGCACTCCGCCTGGGGCACGCACAGGTCGGCGCCCGCCGCGGCCCCGCCCCGCCGCCACGGCGCCTGGCGCCGGCGCGAGCGCGTGCGCCGGGCGCAGGTTTGGGCTGGCGGACGTGCGCGCGCTCAAGGCGCTGGAGGCGCTGCCGGGCGCGGCCGCGCTGGGCGGCTACGCCTTCGTGGAGGAGCGCGGGCCCTGGGAGCTGGAGGCGCGCCGCCTGGAGCGCGAGCTGGACAGGCGCGGCAAGCCGCAGGCGCGCCGCGCGCATTTTTGCTGAGCTGGAGCGCGCCGCCGTGCTTTTACTCGTATCAACCAAGGCGCCCGCGCGTGCGGCAGTCGGGCAAGGGCGCGCCGCGCGCCACAAAGCACGACGGGGCGGGCAAGCGCGGACCCGCGGACGAGGCCGGCCCGTCGCAGCCTGGCAAGCGGTGCGCGCCGCTGCTCCTCGCCCTGTGGCCTCATGCGCGCGCCTTGACTGTACGCCGCGGATCTGGCGCCGGCGGTGCAGCGCAGCAGCCGCCACCGCGGACCGGCGGCCGGCGCCGGCGGCGACCCGACCCTGCTCCCGCCTCTGCGCAGGCCCAGGGGCCCCGGCGCCGGCAGCGTGCGGCGCAAGGCGCCGCCGGGCATCCTGCCGGACGTGGCGCGCGTCGTCTGGCACCTGGTCGACCAGGCGCGCGCCCTACGTGCCCACCCGGCTGCCGCTGCCACGCGGCGGGGCCGGGCCCGCGTAAGCGCTGCGCGCCGCCCACGCCCAGGTCGACAAGGAGGTGGAGAAGGAGGCGCGCCGCAGGGCCAAGGCGCGCGAGCGCGAGGCCGAGCGCGGCGCCAGGGCGGCGGAGCGGCAGCGGTGCGGGCTTTTGCGCCCCGCCGCGCCCTCGCCGCGCCCCGTGAGGGCGCCGGGGGCGACCGGGGCCGCCGGCGCGCAGGGAGAGGCAGGCGGCCAAGCTGGAGCGGCGCGCGGAGCGCGCGGCCGGCGGCGGGCCGCCGCGGCCGGGCGCGCCGGAGGGCGAGGACCTGCGCCTGCCGGGCGCGGAGGTGCCGCCGCCGCCCTGGCTGCCGGCCGGCGGCGGCCTGCTGCCGCAGGCGCTGCTCGCAGGCGCGCCGCGCGGCGACACGCAACCTCCTGGCGTGCAGGGCCGGCTCTGACGCCCGCGCGCGGCGCGCGGCGCAGGCGTGATCGAGGCCTGGGAGTTCCTGGGCAGCTTTGGCGAGGCGCTCGGCCTGGGCGTGCCGCCCGCGCTGGCCGACCTGGAGGCCTCGCTCGCGGAGCCGGGCGGCGGCGGCGGCGCGGGGGCGCGCGCGGCCATGGCGCTGGCCGCGCTGGTGGCGGAGGAGGCGTTCGCGGCCGCGGCCGCGGTCGCCGCGGAGGCCGACCCGGACGTGCGCCGGCGCGACCTGGAGAGCGCCTTCCCCGTCGTCCGGGCGCGCCGGCCGCACGCGCCCGCCTGTCTTGGCGCACGAGCGCTGGCCGCCGGCAGGCGCTCTGAGTCAACCTGCCCTGCTTGGTCGCTGGGCGGGGCTGGCGATGGCTGGCTGCATGCGCGCTTTGCACGGCGCGTCGGGCAGAACCCTGCTGAGCCCCAGGGTTGCGGCGCCCGCAGGAGGACACCTGGCCGGAGGTCGCGCGGCGGCTGTTTGCGCTGGCGGCGGCGGCCGCGCTGGTGCGCGCGGGCGAGGGCAGCGGCGGCCTGGACCCCGCGCTCGGGCCCAACCTGGGCAGCAGCCCGCTGGCCGCGCTGGGGCCCGCGGTCGTGCTGCAGTACCTCACCGCCGGGCCCGCCTCGGCCGACCCGCGCGCCTCCGCGGCCGCGCTGCCGCTGGTGCGGCCCGCTGCCTGGCCCGCCGCGCGCGCGCGCGCCGCCCTCCCCCAGCACTGACGCATCGTCGCGCCGCCAGGGCGCATGCCGTACGGCGCCCGGCGCGCTGCTGGCGCGGCAGGACGCGGCCGCGCGCGCGGCGGCCGAGCGGCGGCTGCCCGGCGCGGCGCCCGACGCAGCGGAGCAGGCGGCCGTGACGCGCGCCTGCCGCGCGCTGCTGCACGACATCGCGCACGCCAAGGCGCGTCCAGGGGCCCAGGAGCCGCCCAGACACCGCTAGTGCGCCGCCCCAGCCGCGCGCGGCGCACTTGAAACGCGTGCGGCGTGCGCAGGGCCCCAAGGAGGCCGCCACGGGCGCGCCGAGCACGCCGCGCGTGCTGTGCTTTGACGGCCAGGGCGCGGCGGCGCTCGCGCGCGTTGCGCGCCCGCTGGACCTGCTCGGCGTCGCCGCGGCCGCCAACGCGGGCGTGTACGCTGCGCTGCCGGACGGCCTGGGCGCGTTCGCGGCGGATGTGCGCGGCGTGTGCGCGACGTTCGCGGCCGCCGCGCAGCGGCCCAAGACGCCGCTGGCGCAGCGCCTGGCCGAGCGGCGAGCGCCCGACGTGGCGGCCGCCGTGCACAAGGTGCTGGACGCCAGCTGCGCGCCGCGCCTGGCCGAGGCGCGCGCCGGGCGGCCGCACGCCGCGGCCGGCGCCGCGGAGGCGCGCCCGGATGCCAACGGCGGCGCCGCCGGCAAGCCGGCCGCCGCGGATGCGCTGGCGCGGTGCGCCCACAGGCCGCTCTAGCAGGGCCGCGCGCGCGCCGACGGCTGCTGACGGCCGCGGCGCGCGCCGGCAGGCCGTTCGTGTGGCCCTGGCAGGGCTGCGCGGCGTGCTGGGAGGAGGAGGACACGCGCGCGCTGCTGCTGTGCGACCGCTGCGACGCGGAGACGCACACCTACTGCCTGGACCCGCCGCTGCGCGACATCCCGCCCGGCGCGCCCCCTGGCCCGGCCGCGCCGCGCCGCAGGCGCGTTGACTGACCCGCGCGGGACGAGCGAGACGCAGGCCGATGCGGCCGCCGGGCGCGCAGGCGAGTGGTACTGCCCGGCGTGCATCGCGGAGGTGCCGCTGCTGGCGGAGGAGGTGGCGGCGGTGGAGGCGGGCCCGGGCGCATTCCTGCGCGACGAATTCTACCGCGCCGCCGTGCTGCTGGGTGCGCGGCCGGCCCGTGCGCGTTTCAGAGCACCAGAGCACGCCGAGTGTGGCGGAGGCTGTGGTGTGCCGTGTCATGCACAAACAAGCTCTCGGCTGCAGCTGTGCGACCTTCCTGTGGCCCGCCTCATTGCTTGACGAGCCAGCACAGTGGGCTTCTCTGTGCTCACGATGCCGCCTCGCCGCGCGCCGCCGAGCGGAGCACCGCGACGCCAGGAGAGCCCGCGCAGGCCGCAAGGAGTACGCCGCGCTGGCGCCCGCGGAGCGCGTGGACGTGCTGCGGCTGCTGGTGCGGCTGGCGGAGGCCACGGCGGCCGCGCGCGAGCGCCTGGCGGCCGAGGACGCCGCGCACAAGGCGCTGCGCTCCGAGCTGCACGAGCTGCGCGTCAAGGCCAAGCGGCGCGCCGGCCCGCCGGCCGCTGCAGCCGCCTGCTCGAAGCCTGAGCCTGCTGCCCTGACCTGGGCCGCCCCGCCATGCGCGCCCGCCTCTGCCCGAGGCCCTGAGAGCGCCCGCTGGCCGCCCGCGCCAGGGAGAGGCAGGAGCGAGCGGACAAGGAGAGGGAGCGCCGCGAGGCCGCGGCGGCGGCGGCGGCGGGCGCCCAGGCGCCCGGCGCCAAGCCCCCCGACCCGCCGTTCAAGATGTGCGTCCCCGCGCTGCACGCGCAACGCCCCCATGACGCACGCCCGGCCGCTGAGCGGGCGCGCGCGCAGGACGCGCGCCGCCGAGGCCGAGGCAGCCGAGGCGGCTGCGGCGGCTGCGGCGGCGGCGGCGGACGCGGCGCGCTGCGAGGCGCTGAGCGGCCTGCTCGCGCACGCCGCCTCGCGGCGTGAGCCGCTCGGCTACGACCGCCACTGGGCGCGCTACTGGCTGCTCGGCGCCTTCACACCGAAACACCCCGGTGCGTTTTTTGGCTTTGCTGCCTTTATGCTCCAACACTGTTCGGGCCTGCGCGCCCGGGCTTGCACTGCTGGCGGCGTCCGTGCTGTCTTCCCGCGCAGCGCCCGGCCACCCGCGCCCCAACGCGCAGGCGAGGTCTTTGTGGAGCGGCGCGTGCCGGCTGCGCCGCCGCGCGAGGATGCATCGGCGCCGCCCGCGCCGGCCGCCGCGGCGGCCGCCGCCGCGCAGGACTCCGACTACGACCCAGACGAGGAGCTGCGCATCGCGGCCGACGACTCGGACGCCGAGGCCGGCGGCCGCGGCGGGCGCGGCGGCGGCGCGGGCGCGGGCGCCGGCGCCACCTGGGGCCGCTACGCCGGCGCGCCCGCGCTCGACGCGCTGATCGCCTGGCTCAACCCGGCCGGTGCGCGCGAGGGGTCGCTGCGGCGCGAGCTGGCCAAGGTGCGCGCGCGGCTGCCGCCGGCCGCCGCGCCACCCGCCGTCGCCGACGCGCCGGCCGCGCCGCGGCTGGCGGACGGCGCGGCCGGCGGCGCCAATGCGCCGCCCGCCGCGGCGCCCCTGGAGCCCAGCGCGGCGGAGCGGCGCGCGGCCGAGGCGGCCGCGCGCGGCGAGGCGGCCGCGCGCGTGGCCGCGGACGTGGCCGCGCTGGAGGCGGGCCTGGCGCCCGAGGCGCGCGACGCGGCGCGCTCCGGCGCGGGGCGCATGCAGCGCTGGCGGCAGCTTGCAGAGGCCGCGCGCACGCCGCAGGCGCGCCCGCGGCGCGTGCAGCCGTGGCAGGTCTGTTCAAAAGAGCCCGCGCTCAGCTGCGACTTGGCTGTGCCCGCCGGGCGGCAGGACGCCATGGCGGCGCTGGTGGCGCTGGAGGCGGCGGTCGCGAGCGAGTGCCTCAAGCCCGCCTGGCGCCTGTGGGCGCTGCCGGCGCCGGCGCCCGAGGCCGCAGGTGCGGGCTGTTTGCCAGGTCGCATTAAAAGTCTGTAGAGCATGTTCCAGCCAGCCCCGGACACTGATGGCGCCGCCGCTGCGGCAGGCACCCTGGCGGCGGTGCGCCTGCGGCTGGCGGCGCTGCGCTCCTCGCTGCGCCGCGCGCCCGTGCACAGCGCCGCCGCGGCCGCGCCGGCCCCGCAGGCCGGCCACGCGCGCAGCGCGCCCGCCGCGAAGAAGCGCGCGCCGCAGCGCCCGGCGCATGCGGCGGCGGCTGCGCCTGCAGCGCCTGCGGCGGCAGCGGCGGCGGCGGCGGCGGCGGGCGGCGGCGACTCCACCGACGACAGCGGCGCGGAGAATGGCGGCCTCATCGCGCGGCGCACGCGCGGCGCGCTGCAGCTCAAGGGCCGCGGCGCGCCCCCGCCCGGCTGTTGGGCTCTGCCGCCCTGCCTGCGTCAGTGATCGTTACCCATTCAGTCATGCGCCGGGCTGACGGCGCGTGCGCGCGCGCAGGCGACGCGTACACCAGCGATGAGGCGTTCGCGCGCAGCCTGCAGGCGCAGCTCAACGGCCGCGTGAGTCGCTCGCGCCTGGGCGCGCCGCCGGCGGCGGGCCCGGCCACGCGCGGCCGCGCGAGCGCGGGTGGCAGCCGCGCCACGTCGGCTGAGCCGGACAGCGCGGAGGACGACGACGAGGACGGCGCCGACGAGCGCTCGCCCAGCAGCTCGTCCGGCAGCGGCGATGAGGTCGAGGACCCCGATGCCGACGCCGACGACGACGACGACGATGACGACGACGACGGCGCGCCCGCGCCGCACCGCGCGCTGCGCGAGCGCCCGCCGCCGGTGCGCGCCACGCGCAGCCGCCCGGTGCCGGAGGGCGAGCCCGGGCGGGGCAAGACGCGCGCGGCGGCCAAGGCGCCCGCGCAGGCCGGCCTGAAGATCCGCATCAAGGCCGGCCCGGCGCCCGGCGGCAAGCCGCCGCCGGACGCGCCCGCGGTGGCAACCAGGCGCACGCGCGCCGCGGCTGGGACGTCCGACAGCGAGGGCGGCGGCAGGGGCACGAGCGAGCTGGCGGGCCGGCGGCGGCTGCGCAAGGCTGCGTGAGGTGTATGTGTTGTGTCCCAGCAAGGCTGTCCTAGGTAGCGCATGCATGCGGCCGCCGGCCCAGAGTTGCCTTTGGTGCGAACAGAGTCCGTCAACAACGTACGTGTGCCTGTCTGTCGTGCACAGACCGCGCTTCTCGTGTGTGCACAGAGCTGGCACAAAGAGCAGATCGGCAGAAGGAGCAGGCCTGCTGCTTGTCCTTGTCCTAGGACATGCTGCCCACACCAGGCATGCTGCCCATACCAGGCATGCAGCAAAAGACCAGCACAGGAGCTTTTGGCGAAGATCTGTGCTAGACAGCATCAGTTCCTTGACAAGGCGCACAGATTCTCTAGAGAGGGAGCTCGCATGTGTGCGCGGCGCTGATGGCGCAAGCGAGGCCGCAGTCCGAAGCCGAAAGGCTGCAGGCCGAGGTGGATCGGATCGTTGGGGTGCGTCGCACAGTTGTCTCTGCCCGCTGCCGGTCCACGCCTGGGCAGGCTGACGGTCCACCACTGCGCAGTCCTTGGAGCTGACCTTTGTGGACATTCCCGACCTCGTCGACGGTGCGCCAACGCCCCTGGCATTGCCGCGCGCAATCGTGTCTGTCGAGTGCCTCGATGCAGTGCTGACACTCAGGCGCTGCCAATGCTGCTCGCTATTGTTTCTACAAGGGACAGGCCAATGGCGGTCTGCGCTGACTCATGCAGGCTCGTCCGCATGTGCGCAGAGACCGAGGAGTGGCCATCGGCGGGCGTCTCCAACAAGGAGGCGGCCGAGCGCGCCCAGGCGCAGCAGCAGGCTTGGAGCCCGGCGTGGTCGCACGCGCTGCCGCCGCCCGGCCAGGCCCAGTGCGCCGCCGCCCCGGGCGCCCCGCAGCCGGGCGCGCCGCAGCCGGCGCCGCCGGCGCCCGGACAGCCGCAGCTGGGGCGCGCCGGCCAGGGCCGCTCCCAGCAGCCGGCCCCGCCAGCGCCGCACCTTCAGGCCGGCCCGCGGGCGCCGCACCACGGCCGGGGCTAGCGCGATGGACGCGTATGAGCTGGCGGCGACGGGCGGCTGGGCGGCGCTGGAGGCCGCAGACGGCGCGGACGCATTCCTGGCCGCCGCCGCGCGCGCCGCCGCCGCGGCCCCGCCGTCGCTGCCGGCGTGCGCCCTGGGTGTATGTGCCGCTCAGGCTCCGCGGCGCCTGCGCGCACATAAAAGGCAATGCGGCGCTCGACGCGCGCAGGCTGGCGCTGCTCGCCGGCCGGCCGCTGGGCGGCCGGGCGCTTGCGTATGCGGCGCTGGACTTCCAGCCCGCCGCCGCGGCCGCGCTCGCCGCGGCCGACACCGCGCCGCAGGGCGAGGACACCCCAGGCGGCGACGACTGGGAAATGGACGGCGAGGGCGAGCAGCCGGGCAGCGGCGCGGCCGGCCCTCAGGGCGCCCCGGCCGCGGCGGAGGCGCGGCGCTGCCGCTTTGAGGCCGGCGACGCCGCCGCGCGCGCCGAGGCGGCGCTGGCCGAGCTGCTGCTGCTGGCGCGCTCGCGCGACGGCGCTGGTGCGGTGCCTTGCAAAAGTGTCCAGGCTGCGCTGCCTGCGCCCAGGTGCCACCCGCGGCGCGCCGGCGGGCGCCGCAGGCGAGCACGGGCTGTTTGCGGCGGAGGCGCTGACGGCGGAGCTGCGGTTGCTGCTGCCGGCGGCGCTGGCGTCCGAGGCGGGCGCCGCGCTGCTGCCGCCGGGGCAGGCGGCGGCGGCGCTCCTGCGCGCGCCGCACGGGCCGCCCGTGGCCGCCGCGCTCGCGCTCAACGTGCCGCACGTGCGCCGCCTGCGCGCGCGCTGCGTCGCAAGCCCCTTGACCGCCTGCCTGCATGGACAATGCTGCTCAGCACCGCAATAATTGAATGCAGGCGATGCCGGAGGTGCTGGCGGCGCTGGTCGAGGCGTGGCGCGCGCCGCAGCTGCGGCCGGCTGCAGAGGCGGCGCTTGCAGCCGTCGCGGCGAGCGCGCCCTCCGCCGCGCGCCAGGCGCGCGCCCGCCCGCGGCGCTTGGTTTCTTTGCAGCTGTCAGCCGGCGCGCGCCCTGTCGACAGAATCGCAGCGCAGGTGCGAGAGGCGGCGCGCGCGGCGGCGGTGGCGGGCGCCCTGGCCGCGCGGATCACCTGCGCCATGCTGCGGGATGCGCCGGCGCTGGCGGCGCTGGTGGCGCGCGGCCCGCCCGCCGGGCGCGCCTGGCTGGCTGCGGCGCTCGCCGCCGAGCCGGACGCCGCCGCGGCCTTCCACGAGGTATCGGCCCTGGGGCATGGCCGGGGCGGCCGCGCCTGGAGAGCTCGGTGCCTTGCTGCGAGCAGGCCATGCTGTGCCGGCCGTCCGACGCATGCGCGCGCGCAGGCGCTGCTCCGATCGGCGACAGACGGGGGCGCCGCGGGCCTGGCCGAGCTGGGGGCGCTGATGGCGGGCGGCCTCGCCGTGCCCCCGGAGCGCTCGGCCGCCTGGCTGCGCCTGCTCGCCGCCGCTGGTGACCGCACAGCTTTCTGGGACCCGGGCCATAGCGCGGCGCGAGCGCCGCGCTGCCGCGCGCCCGGCGCGCTGAGCGTCCGGGCGGGGCCGCAGGCACGGAGGACCGGCTGGCCGCGGCCGGCGTCCTGGCGCTGCTCGCCCCGGGCGCCGACGGCGGCGACGTGCGCGGCGCCGCCGCCGCTGTGCTGCGCGCCGAGCCGGGTGCGCGAGCGCTCGGGATGGGCTTGTATTAATCTGCCAGCGAGCCGTGCGGTCGATCCAGAGCAGCCACGCCGCGACAGACCGTGCGAGGCGCCGCGCAGCAACAGGGTCCCGGCTGCGCTTCAACGGGTGGGAGCTCAGCACCGCGTGTCTTGACTCTTGCTCGGGATGCAGCTGCGCCGGGGGCGCGCGGCAGCACGTGCATACCCCGGCGCAGCTGCATCACAAGGAAAAGGTAACACACGCGACGCGAGCCTCCACCTGTGGAGCCGCAGCTGCGGGACCCTGTCACCGCGCGGCGCCTTGCACGGCCTGTCATGGTGTGTGGCTGCCTTGGATCGACTGCACAAGCAGCCTGCAGCGTCCCGGATGTGCCGATGACAGGTGGGGGGGCCCCGAGCACTGCGCCGCGCGTTGTGGCCACCGCGCGTCACGCCGCGCAGGCGAGCCGGGCTGCGAGGAGGCCGTCTGGCTGGGCGCGCACATCGCGCTGCGCCGCTTCGACGCGCTGCGCGGCGCGTTCCAGGCCGCGCTGCGGGTGCGCCCGCACGCGGAGGCCACGCGCAGGCGCCCGCAGGCCGGCACGCTGCATGCGCGCCGCCCTTTTCAACGCGTCGCGGGCGCCAGGTGGAGGAGGCGCTGCCGGAGGCCGCGCTGATGGCGCTCGCGCACGCCGCGGCCGGCGCCGGCGCCTGCGACGCCGGCCGCCTGGCCGCCGCGGCCGCGTGCACGCCGCCGGTGCCCGCGCTGGCGGCGCCCGGGCGCGCGGCCGCGGCCGAGGCGCTGGCGGCGCTGGCAGCGGCGGGCCGCATGCCGCGCGGCGCCGTCGCCGCCGCGGCGGCGGACTGGGCGCTGGCGCAGGCGCGCTGCGCAGCGCTGCCGCTGCATCCCGCGCTGCCGCCGCTCCTGCAGGAGCTGGCCGCGGGCAGCCTGCCGCCGGTCGAGGTGCGCCCGCCTCCTGACGGTGCTGCCGCACCATGCAGCAACCTCGGGTCCTCACGCCGGCGCCGCCGGCCAGGACGAGGGCGCCGCGAGCCTGGGGGCGGCGCTGTACCCGCCGCTGCCGCTCGCCGCGCTGGAGGCCGCCTTCCGGGAGCCCGTGCCACCGGCGGTGGCGGCGGGCGCCGCCGGCAGCGCGCTGCCCGTGCTGGCCGCCTACTACGCGCTCGCCCGCGACCGCGCGGCGGCAAGGGCGGCGGCGGAGCCCGGCGGGGGCGGCGCCCGGCGCGGCGCGCCGCCCTCCGCGGCCGGCGCGGGTTTCGGCGCCGCGCTAGCCGCGGCGGCGCCGCTCGCGCGGCTCACGGCCGCCGTGCGCGCCGAGGGCGGCGCCTACGGCGCCATCCAGGCCAGGCGCGCGCCTGCGAGCGGCCTGCTCCGCGCACGGCGCCGCAACACCACCAAGGGTCACCGGGTCGCCAGCGCCCAGGTGGGCCGAGGCGGTGGCCGCAGTCGCGCCTGGGCGCCTCGCGGGCGCACCCGCCGCGCCGGCCGGCCTCGGCGTCGCGGCGCTCGCGCCCGAGCTGGCCGCCGCGCTGACGCGCAGCACGGCGCCGGGCGCGGCGTGGCAGTGGCTGGAGGCGCGCCCCGACGAGGCGGCGGCGCTGCTGTCGTGCGCGCGCGCCAGCCCGGGCCCGGCCGTCGCCCTCCTGGCGGCGCTCCGCCTGGCGCCGGGTGCGCCCCGTGCGCTGCCGCTGCGCTCGGCTGCCGACGCGCAGAGTCTGACGTGCCTGTCGGCCGCGCCAGGCGCGCTCACAGTGAGCGCCGGCGAGGAGGCGGCCGCGACGCGCGTGCTCGCGGCGCTGGCGCCCGCGCTGCACGACTGCCCGGCGTCCGTGCAGGCGGCCTTTGCCGCATGGTGGGGCCGCCTGCCGCCCGCGCTCGCGCGCGCGCTCGCGCCCGGCCTGGCGCGCGGCCTGTGCGGCGGGCCCGCGCCCGAGGCCGACGAGGAGCCCTGGGGCTGGGACGAGCTGGCGCTGGCGCCGCTCGCGCTGCTGGCCTGCCGCCCGGCTGTCTGGGCATCGCCCGCGCTGGCGCGCCGCCCGCATGAGCTCAAAATGTTCCTTTCCAATAGGAATACTGGCGTCCCCGAGCCGAGGCCGGCTGCGCGCGCGCCAGGCGGGCCTGATGACGGGCTTGGCGCTGGACGCGCTCGCAGCCGGCCGCATCGCAGCCGCCGCCCTGCTGGGCGGCGCGGCGGGCGGCGGCGGCGCGCGGGACGCCGGGCCGGGCGGCGCGCTGAGGGGCGGCGCGGCGGCCGCGCTGCTGGGTCGCGATGCGGCCGCCGCGCAGCTGGTGCTCGCCGCCTGCGAGGTCGCGGGGCCTGAGAGCGAGGTGCGCCACGCCGCAAGTGCACCTTTCCCGCTCGGACAGCCCTGGTGCATTCTCGGCGCGCTGAGGGCGGCCGGCCGGGGGCAGGAGGCGCGCGCGGTGCTGTGCGCGCGGCTGCAGCAGCTCTTCCTGGAGCGCCCGGCCGCCGCGCGGCTGGTGCACCAGCAGGCGCGCACGCTCTTTCAAAAAAGGCAGGCTCGCACGCCCGCCGTGCCGGTGTCCAAGCGCCAGCGGGCGGGCGCAGGGATATGAGCTGGCGCTGGTTCCCCTGGTGGCCGCGCGCGTGCCGGCGGCGCGGCTGGCGGCGCCGTGCCTGCCGGAGCTTCTGGCAGCGCCCGAGCCGAGCGACGCCCTGTTTGGCGTCGTCCTGGCCGCCCAGCTTGCCGTCCAGCACCCCGGCCCGGCGACGAGGGTGCGTAGTGCGCTCCGGCCAGCTCTGCGCTGGCTCATGTACGGACGGACGGCGCTGCACAGCGACCATCGGCATGGCGGGGGCACAGGCGGGCGCCGGCGCGGCGCTGCAGCGCGCGTGCGCGGCGGCCGCGGCGGGAGACGTCCACTTTGTGCAGGAGGCCCTGGGCGCGCTGGCTGCTGTCGCCGCGGCCGTGCCGGCGCTTGCTGCGGACGTGGCGGCCTTGTGCCAGGTGGCAAAAGCCCTCTATGTGGTGCCACCCCTCTGCGCTGCAGGGCACCGCATGCCGCGCACTCACCTGCGGCCTCGCTCGCAGGCGGCCCACACCGCGCACCGTGGGGAGAGCGGCTACGCAGGCAGCCGGGCCTCGAGCCAGGGGCGCGCGCTGCAGCGCAGCGCTTCAGACGCCGTAACGCTGCTGTTTGAGGGCTGCACGTCGGGCGGGCAGCACGCTGGCCTTGCAGGCGCGGCTGCAGCAGGTGTTTGAGCTCGGCGGGGATGTGCTGCGTAAGAGGAGCAAAAGTCGATTTGATCGCTGTAGCTCCTGCATGCAATGCCGATGTCTGTGTGCTGAGAAATGCATGGGGAATGCATGTCTGGCAGGGGTGTGAGTATATGAAAAGGGCGGTGTGAGGGCAGGTAGTGCGATGCCGTGCCCGTACATATATGTAACACATATGCAGCGCCACCACACAACCAGAGTAGCGCGCCTCTCACAGCATACAGCAGCACTCCTCGCACGCCTCACCACCTCCTCGCAAGCTACATCATTCACTCTTAAAAGCAGCAGCGCTCAGCGCTGCATCTGCACGGCGGGCGACTGCGACGTCAGCGCCTCGCCGACCACGCGGTCGCGCAGCGCGCCGGGCCCCAGGTCCTTCGGCCCCGGCAGGTTCTCTGACACGGCCTCCTTGGTCTTCTCCAGCTGGCCGCGCACCTGCTCCTGCAGCTGCTGCATGTGGTGCCCTGTGAGGCGCCGCGCCCCGCAGGCGCGTGCCATGGAGCGACCACGGTGCCCATCATCGCGGCCGTGTCCCTGCACAAGGCGGACGGCGTGCTGCAGTTCAACCGCCTGGTGCTGTGCGGCACGCCGGCGGCCGTCACAAAGTGGCTGGTGGAATGCCTGCAGGTCATGCCCGCTCGCCTGTCGCAGCGCCACCTGACTCGCACTGCATTTACAGCCCCTGCTGTGGTCCCCTCTATCTAATGCACGTGCGGTGCCTGAGCGTGTGTTGTGCACGCAGGTGCATGCGGCGCGCGGCAGCTGGCTGTATGGCGCCGCCTGGGACTGCTTCGAGGCGGTCGGCGGGTGGCTGGGCGCCTTCTGCTTCCGGTGACAGCGTGCACGGCGCATGCTTACACACGCGTAAAACATTCACACTGCACAATCCATTCGCGCCCCCTCGTCTGCGGGCAGGGCGGCCAGGGCCGCTCTGCAGCGGCTCATCGCCAGGACCTGCACCCCGCCCGGCTCCTGCAGGCCGCCCGGCGCGACGCCGCACGCGCTGCCCCCCTGCCCCGCCGACCGAAGGCGCCGCGAGTGGAAGCCCGCGCGCCCTGCCAGGTCGCAGAAGGCGACAAAGGGGACGTCCGTGTCCTCCAGCCGCGGCCGGCGCGTCGCTGGGTCCAGCAGTATCTGCGGAGCCCAGGAAGCTGTGGTGCTGTGTGGCGCCAACGAACTGCACAAGGGGCAGGGTGCGCAGCGCACCGCCCGCCGCATCTGGTGACCGAGCAGGAGGACGCCAGTCGGTGCCAAAAAGTGCTCGACTGCCGCCAGGAGGCTCTGTGCACCAAGCCGTCAGCAGCAAACACTGCAAGGGCCCTTGTATCAGAGTACACGTAGAGTAAACGCACCGGGGCAAGCTTGCTGGCATACAGCACGTCGCAGGCCAGCACCAGGTCGAATGTTTGCCCGGAGAGCGCGCATACGTCAGGTCGCTCCCAGTCGAGGTGGGCGACAGAGGCGCTGGTCTCCAGGCTGTTCAGGGCCACGTTGCGCCACAGGACGTCCAGAGCCTGTTAGCCAGACCGGCCTGTATTCTCTGTTGCGAGCGCTGGTGACGCAAAGCTGCCAGCCTGCGCGACCGCGGCGGCGCCCGCACCGCCGAGGCGTAGTCTGTCATGACGACGCCCGAGGCGCCGAGCGCGGCGGCCGCCAGCCCGCAAAGGCCGACGCCCGAGCCCAACTCCAGGGCCGACTGCTGTGCGAGGATGCCGGGGTGCTCCGCCAGGTAGTCTGCCAGCGCCGGGCTGGCCGGCCAGACATCCAGCCCGATGTCGTCGCTGCACCGCGCGGCCTCGCTGCTGCTCTGGGCACAGCGCAGCGCATCAGCAACCACCTTGCCAGCTGTTTTGCCTCCTCTGCACGGGAGCGCGCCGCCCACCTGCGGCTCTCCGTCCTGCAGTGTCAGGCTGAGCTGCTCCTTGCCCTCTGGGCCGCGCCGACACAGCGCGCGCAGCGCAAGTCGCTTTTGGTGCGCGCCGAACGTGAAGATGCACTCCTGCAGGCCGACTGTGTGCGGCTCTGGCTGGGTGCTGTTGTTCATAGGTCCCGGTGAGCTCTTGTTACAGGTTGGTCTCTTTCAGCACCTCTCTTTGCATGCCTGGCATGCGGCAGGGCCCTGCCATGCATATGCACATGCACACTGGCCCTGCCCAGCCACCCCTAGTAATCCCCAGCCTCTGGTGCGAGGCACAAGGTGCTACTGCCGCCGGGGGCGCCCAGCCCTAGGCCGGGGGCGCGAGCGCGACCGGCAGGCCGCCCAGGCCCGCGCCCAGGCGCGCCTCCCAGCGCTGCTGCGCGGGCAGCGGCTCGCCCTGCCGCCGCGCCCACAGCGCCTCCTGCGCCAGCAGCCCCGCGCGGCGCAGCCCGCGCCCCGCGCCCGCGGCGTCGCCCAGCAGCGCGGCAGCCAGCGCGGCCGGCCCCGCGCCCACGCCGGCCGCGCCGGCCGCCTCTGCCGCCTCCGCCGCCAGGCCCGCCGCCGCGCAGCGCGGCAGCACCGCCGCCAGCGCCTCGGCCGGCAGAGCGCGCGCGCCCGCCAGCAGCACGCGCAGCGCGGCCGCAGCCACGGGCACCTGCCCGGCCGCCAGCGCCCGGTCCGCCAGCGCAAGCGCCTCGGGCGCCAGCGCGGCCGCCCGCGCGGCGTGCGCTTGCGGCGCGTCGGCGGGCGAGCTCGCACGCAGCGGCGCGTCCCAGTCGACGGCATCCCCGCTGCCGCCTGCCGCAGGCCCTGCGCGCGGCGCGCGGCTGCAGGCGCCCGCCAAGCTTGCCGCCAAAGGGCGTCAAGCGTGCACAGGCGGCGCACCTGGCGCGGCGGCGCCGCCGCTAGCAGGCGCCTCCAGCGAGAAGAGGCCGCTCGGCAGCGCGCCAGCCACCGGCGGGCTGGCCGCACGCGCAGGCGTCGCGCCTGCGGCGCCCCGCGAGCCCGTATCAGCGCGGGCAGCGGCGGGCGCATGGCCGGCGCAGCCCGGCAGGCATGCGCGACCCTGCCAGCGCTTGCCAGCGGCGCGCCCCTCGTCACGAGGACGCCTGGGGCAGGACTGTGCAGGGCCGCGCCTCCGGGCTGCGCGGCGCCGCAGGCGGCGCGCCAGGCGGGCGCGGCGGCGAGCGCCGGGCGGTCCGCGGCGCCCGCGGACAGCGCGGCCAGGCAGGCGAGCGCGCGCGGCAGCTGCCCCGCGCGCAGCGCGAGGCCCAGGTCCGCGCGCAGCGACAGGCCCGACAGCGCGCCCGCCTCCGCCGCCGCGGCCGGCGCCGCCGCCGCCACAACGCGCGCCAGCGCATCGTGATGCGCGCGCGCCAGGCCTGCGCGGCGCCAGGCCGACGCTGAATGCCGCGGAGGAGCGCAGCGCAGGGAGGCCCGGGGGCGCGCCCCGGGCGCGCACCCCGCTCGGCGGCCGCGCGCGCCGCGCCGCCCGCGCCCGCGGCCGCCAGCATGCGCGCGCGCAGGCCGGCCGCCGCCAGCGACACCACAAACGGCTGCCCGCGCGCGTCCAGTAGCCAGAGGGCGCCCTCGCGCACGCCCGCGACCACCACCGGCCCCGCGCAGCGCATGCCGGGCGCCGGCAGCGCGGCCGCCGCGTGCGCGGCGGCCGCGGCCTGCGCGGCGGCGCCCGCCGCATGGCTGGCCACGCACACCGCCTGCGCAAGCGCGGGCGCCCGAGTCGCCACGCTTGCTGTGTAACAGGAGGCGGAGGCATGCCCGACCTGAGCCACGCGGCGGAGATCCGAGCAGCTCGGGCCGGCAAGCGCGCACGCGGTCTGAGACAGGCCGCGCCTGCACAAAGGGCTCGGCAGCCTCGGCGTCCGCAGAGACAAACACGCAGTGCACCTCGGTCGGCGTGGCCACCCACAGCTGCCGCGCGTGCCACACGCCCGAGGTCGCCCCCTGCGGCGCACGGCGCGCGTCAGGCCTGGCCGCCTTTTGTCGGGGCGCCTGCAGCCGGCCCAGCACGCGCGCAGGCAGCGGGGTAGGGTCGCGGCGCGCACGGCCAGGGGCAGCGACGCAAACGCGGCGAATGCCGGCTGCGTGCGGCACAGGACCAGCGCGTACGGGTAGGCCAGCGCGGCGGCCTGGGCGTCGGGCGCCCAGGCCAGCCAGCGCGGCTCGACCAGCACGTCACCGCAGCCCTCGCCGGTGCCCCAGGCGTACAGCCGCATCGCGCGCCCGCGCCGGCCCGCCGCTGCGGCCCCCGCGCCTGTCAGCGCGCCGGCTGTGACCTAGGCATGCGCCATGCGCGTCGGGAGCGGCTGCGCCGCCGCTCGGACAGGTCGCAGAACGGGGGCGCGCGCGGCGGGCGGCCGCGCCTGGCCGCAGCTGCCGGCTGAACGCGACGCCCAGCGCAGCGCCGCCGTGCAGCGCCACCGGCGCGTCGCCGCCCATGACCACGTTGCTGAGCAGCCGGCGCGCGCCCTCGGGCGCCGCCTCCCACACCTGCGCGCGCGCGCGCTCAGGCCGCCCGGCCCGGCGGCGGGGTGCGGGGCGCGCAGCCGGGCGCGGGCGCTCACCTCGACCGCCGCGCTGGCGGCGGCGGCGCTGGCGGCGGCGGCGGCGGCCGCGGCCGCCGCGGCCACGGCCTCCTGGTCGCGCCCGCGGCTGCGCCGGCGGACGAGCTTGGGGTCTGACGACGCGGCCGCCTGCAGCGCATGAGTGTCACGGCGGCACAGCCCAGCGCCCCTCAGCAGCATCCACGTTTGTCACCGCTCGGGCCGCCCGCGCGTCGCGCCGGGCGCGCGGCGCGCCGGGCGCGCGCCTTGGGCACGTTGAGCACCGCAAAGGTGTCCGACGCGGCCGCCCACGCGACCGCCGCGCCCGCGCCCCGCGCGACCTGCGCCCAGGCGCCCTGCGGGCGCGCGGCGTAGACCGCATACTCGCCCACGTCCGGCCAGACCACGCTGGCGTGGCGCCCGTCAAAGCTGGCCGCCAGCACGGGGCTGCCTGCCGGCGGCGGCACCCGCGGTGAGCGCGCACAGCCAGCGCCGGCCTCGCTGTGCAGCCGCGCAGCCAGGTTCCTAGCATGCGGCGCCGGCGGGCCCGCACCCAGGGCGACGTCGATGGGCGCAACGCTGCGCTTGAAGCTGAGGTCGGCGGTGAGCTGCCGCCCAGACGGGCCCTCGCTCCACCCCGGCCTACGGCGCGCGCCCACTCGGCGCAGGGCCGCAGCGCGGCGGCGAGGCCGGGGCGAGTGCGCCAGGCCGCGCGCCGCCAGCGGGTTAGGGTCAGGGTTACCGCGCGCACCGGTATGCGACGTGCCAGAGCTGCGACTCGGCAGCCAGCAGGTACTGGCAGCCACGAAAGCCCGACGGCGGCGGCGCGCCGCGCGCACGCGGGCTGTCCAGGTCGGCCGCCGCGGCGGGCGCGAGCGGCAGCGCCGCCAGCGGCGGCACAGCGGCCGCGTCGAACGATAGCAGGCCCACGCCTGCGCGGCGCGCGGTGGGCCGCGCTGAGCGGCCCGTAGCCCCGCAGCGCAATGTTCACCGTGCGCCGCGCGCGCCGACTGGCCGGGGCGGCACCGGAGTTGGCGCCCACGGCGAGCACGTGCGGCTGCAGCGGGTGGCAGGCCAGCGCGTAGACCTTGGGCGCCTTCTTGTGCCCGGCCGGCAGCACCGCGTCCAGCGCTGCCTGCGGCGCCACCGCCAGCTGGCGCGAGCTGGGGTACCTGCGCGCGCCGCGCCGCGATCGCGTTTGAGCAGGGCGCGGGCGCGGGCGCACGCGGCGGGCCGGCCGGGCGGCGGGCGGGCGGGCGCGCACAGGCCCCAGACGGCGGCGCGCTCGCCCGAGGCCAGCAGCACGCTGGGGTGGCCGCTGGTGGGCGCGCCGGCGCGCGCGCTGACGGCCAGCGCGTCCGCGGCGCCGCGCGCCAGCGGCTTGGTGCGCGCCAGCTCCTTCCACGTGGCCGCGTCCCAGACCGCCATGCGCTTGTCCTCGCCTGCGCGCGCGCGCGCGCGCTGGCCGGGCGCGTCCCTGCCGACAGCGAAGCGCGGCGCGCGCCCGCGCGCGGGGCCGCACCGGAGGTGACCAGCCGCAGCGGCCCGGGGTCCGGCGAGTCGCCGTTGTCCTGGATCAGCTGCATCGCCAGCACCTCGCCCTCGTGCGCCTTGAACACCGCCTGCGCGGCGCGCGGGCGCCCGTGGGCACTGCCGCTGCGCGCGTGCGGCGGGGCCGGGCGCGGCGCGCGCCTTGGGCGCCGTCTCGCGGTCGACCTCGCGCGGCGCGGCCGCGGACGGCTCCCACAGCGCGACGGTGCCGTCGGCGCCGGCGCTCAGCAGCCGGTCCGGGCCGCCCGGCTGCGCGGGCGCCAGCGCGGCCAGCGCGGTCACCGCGCCCTTGTGGCCGCCCACCAGCTTGGCGTGCACCTGGCGCGCGCGGGTCTCGTTCCAGGCGGGTCGGGAGGATGCACGGCGTGCGCAGCGCCCCGCTGCTCGCGCCCTGCGCCGGCCTGCCCGACGGCGCGGCCGGGCGCGCCTGCAGGGCGGAGCTCGACAGCAGGTACGTGGCGCCGGCCGCCGTGCCGACGGCGATCACGGGGACGACCAGCGCCTGCGCCGCGCCCGCCGCCACGCCGATGCCTGCGCCGGCGTCGCGGTCAGCGCCGCGCCGCGCCGCAGGCAGCGCGGCTGTGCGCACAAGCAGGCGCGGCGCGCACCCAGCAGCAGCGGCGACACCGAGAGCAGCAGCGCCAGCGCAGTGGGCGCACGGCCGTCCAGCACGGCGCGCGGCACCTCGCGCGGCGCGCCGCCGCCCACCTCGAGCAGCAGCAGCTTGGTCTCGCATGCGACCACCAGGTGGCGGCCGCCGCGCAGGCCGCGCACGCGCCCTGCCGCGCCCGCGCGGCTCAGGCGCGGCCCGGGCGCCGCCGCGCCGCCTGGCCCGCGCGCGTGCGCGTCCGCTCCGTCGTGCTCTCACGGGGCGCGCACCGAGGTTGGGCAGCCCGGCGGACGAGTGCGCGCGGAACTGGCGCGAGTGCTGCAGCGCCAGCTGCCAGAACGCGACTTGCAGGTCCAGGAACATCAGCGCGCGCACGTTGCCCGGCGCCGCGCCCCTGGCGCCCGGCGCCTGGACCACGCGGAAGGGCTCAGCAGGGGGCCGCGCGACAGAGCCCGCGCGGCGTTCCGGGGGCGCGCGCGGCCAAGGGAGGGCGCACGGGCTCCGCGGCCCCGTAGTACCCCGGGTGCCGCTCGGCCAGCTTCTGCAGCAGGGCGTCCTGCGTCGGCGCGTCATCCGCCGCGCCCAGCGCCGCTTCCCAGACCACCTGCGGCGCGGCGCGGGCGCTGGCGCTCGCCGCGGGAGGGCAGCGCGGCGCGGGCGCGATCGGCGTGGGCACATACGGGAGGCCGACCTGCTGGCTGGACCAGTCCCACACGACGACTGCCTGGCTCCCGTCGGCGTACGCGAGCCAGGGCTGCACGGGGTGGAACTCCAGCACCTTGACCTGCGCGCAGCGCAGGCGGTGCGTGCGGATGTTGCGCCCATCGGCAGGGCCCAAGCCGGGCTGGACCAGTCTCACGCCATTGCCAAGCATACAGCAGGCGATCCACCTTGTCCCTCGTCGACTTGAAGGCCGCGAACTCTGCTTCGCCCGCCATGGTGCCCGCTCGCGGCTCAGCAGCTGCGCGCTCCCGCAGCGCACCTGAACACGCAGCGCGTGAGTGCTGCGCTCAGTCAGGACGCAAAGCACTGCTCTGCAATGGGGGGCAGCATTCTCGAGTCTAGCTACAGGAGCGAGAGCTAGTGTTCCGTATTCCCTTGCACCTAGCTTTTCCGAGGCACATACGCGCGAAAAAGTTTTGTCTGCAACGGGGCCATGCTGAGGCGGAGGAGTCTGAGGGGTGCGCGCAGGCGCTGAGCGCGTGCTCTACTTGACGCGGCAAGCAGCGAGCGCGATGTGGAACAGCCTGGCGAAGACGCTGCAGGAGCAGGCAGCGAGCGTGCAGGCGCACGCCGCGAACGTGGTCCGGGAGACGGGGCTGGACAACACGCTTGTGAGCGGCACCGCGCACGCGCACGCGACGCAGTACTTCTGCGCAGGGCCGGCCGGTCGGCGGATCCCACGCGCGCACTGACGCGGCCTGCCGACCTGCTGCAGGCCAGCGCCATCAACGCCGCGGCGAGCAGCGTGCTCACGATCGACCAACCGACCACGCGGGCGCCTCCCGGGCCGCCCGCCGGTCCGGCCCGCCCGCCGCCGCCGGCGCTGGAGGGTGCGCTGCACGCAGAGCGTGCCTGCCCCGCCTGGAGCTCCTGGCAGGGTGAGGACGCAGCCCGGCGCGCAGGCCCGCCCGCGCTCGAGGACCCGCCCGCGCTCGAGGACGGCGCCGGCGACTGGGGCAGCTTCGACGAGGTCCCGCTTTCGACGCCGCCGCGCCGGCCGGCCTCGCCGGAGGCCCCGGACGGCGCTGGCGCCGCGCCCCTGCGCAGGCGCCTGGCCGCGGCCGAGAAGGCGCGCGCCGCGCCGCCCGCCCCGCTTGCCCCGCCGCGCAGGCGTGGACGGCGCGCCTAGCTGCCGGCTCGTGCGCGGCGCCAGGCGGCCGCGGAGCTGCGGGAGCGGCTGGCGGGCGAGGCGGTGGCGCGCCAGGCCCCGCAGCAGCGCGCCGCGCAGCTGCAGGCCACGGCCGCGCTGGCGGACGAGCTGCAGGGCCGCCTGGAACGCGCGGAGGCCGAGCTGCAGGCGCGTGGCCGCGCCGCGCCGGCATTGGCGCTGCAGGCCCCTCGCGTCGGGGCCCTGACGGCCGGGTGCGCGCAGGAGACCCGCGCCGCGTCGTCGGCCGCGGCGCGGGCGGACCAGCGGCTGGAGCACGCCGCGGCGCCCGGCCAGGAGCCCGCAGGTGCCCAGGCGCACCAGCCAGAGGCGCGCGCTCCGCCATGGCCCCGAGCGCTTACCAGCATCGGCCCGCAGAGCCGCCCGCAGCTACAGCGGTGCACCGACGTGCCTGCTGCGCAGGCGAACGGCGCCGGCGGCGCGGGCGATGAGCTCACAGACGCACGCGCGCGGCTCGCCAAGGCCAAGCGGCAGGCGCTGGCGTTCCGGACCCGCGCGACAGAGGCCGCGGCCGCGCGCGACGCCGCGCTGGCGGAGCTGGCCGCCGAGCGGCAGCGCGCGCAGGCGCGCGCCCTGCGGGGCGTGAGGCGCAGGGGCTTGCAGCATGTAGTGATCCAGCGAGTCTGGCGGTGCAGGCTCGTTGGGAGGCCCCGCACGGCGTGCGTGCCTGGCCCTGCCGAAGCGGGCGCGCGCCTTCACACACCCTCATTGAAAGCCGCCGGACCGCGCGCAGGCGGACACGCGGGAGGCGGGCGTGCAGGCGCAGCGGGGCGGCGCGGACGAGCGCAAGGCCGCCGACGCGCGCGAGGCGGAGCTGCAGGCGGCGCGGGCGCGGATCGGCGAGCTGGAGGGCGGCCTGGCGGCCGCGCGGCGCCATCGGGATGACCTGGAGGCCCGCCTCGCCGAGGCAGCGGCCGCCGCGCGGGCCGTTGCGGCGCGCACGGCGGACCTGGAGGCCGGCCGGGCGGCGGGCGAGGCCGAGGCGGAGGCGGCGCGGGGCCGGGCGGCGGACGCGGCGGCCGCGTGCGCCGCAGCGCGCGCCCGCGCCCAGGAGGCCGAGGAGCGCGGAGCGACGGCTGAGGAGCGCGGGGCCACGGCTGAGGCGCGGGCCGAGGAGGCCGGGGCGTCTGCGATGCGCGAGGCAGCGGCCGCGCAGGCCGCAGCCGCGGCGGCCGAGGCGCGGGCGGCCGCGGCGGAGGCCGCCGCTGCGGCGGCGCGCGAGGACGCGGCGGGCGCCCGCGGCGGTGAGAGGGACGCGCGCCGGGACCTCGCGGCGGCGCTCGAGACTGCCGCGCCTGCGGCACACGAGAGCGCGAGCTTGGGCGCGCCGGCCACCGCGCCGCCCGGTGCCCTCGAGGAGCCGGCGGCCGCAGCCGGCGAGGGCGCCGGCGGGCCCCAGGCGGAGCAGCCGGCCAGCCCGCCCATGCAGGCCAACCCGCTGTTCTCGCCCGCCGCTTGCGCGGGCGGCGAGGCGCCAGGGACGCCGCGGAGTGGCGAGGCCGCCCCGGGCGCGCGCGCCCGGCAGCCGCAGGGCCAGCTAGGCCGCGAGCTGGACGAGACGCGCGCCGAGGTAGGCGCGCTGCGCACGCAGCTGGCAGCAGCGCAGGCGGCCGCCGTCGATGCGGGGGCGCGCGCAGACACGGCGGCCGCGGAGCTCGCGGCGCTGCGCACAAGCGCCCAAGAGGCCCGCGCGGCGACGGCGGACACCGGCGTGCGTACCGAGGCCGCCGGCGCCGAGCTGGCGGAGCTGCGCTCGGCGCGGGAGGGCGAGGCGCGCGCAGCGCAGGCGGCGAGCGCAGAGGCGCACGCGCGCGCCGAGGCCGCATGCGACCGTGCTGCCGCTGCCGAGGCTGCCGCGGCGCGCGCGGACGAGCGCGCGGCGGCGGCGGAGGCCGCCGAGGCAGCCGCGCGGGCGGCCGCGGCCGAGAGCCGGGCCGGCGCCGAGCAGCAGGCGGCGCGCGCCGAGGCGGCGGAGCGGGAGGCGGCGGCGCTGCGCGAGGCGGCCGCCGCCGCCGCGCGCGACGCGCCCGCGGCGGCTGAGGTCGCGCGGGCAGGCCGAGACGCTTGAGCGGGCGGAGGAGGCGGCTGCAACAGCGCGCGCGGCGCTGGCCGAGGCGCAGGGCCGCCTGCGCGCGGCCGAGCGCGGCGCGGAGGAGGCCGCGGAGGCGCGGCGCGCGCTCGCGGCCATGCTGGAGGAGGCCACGGCGGGCGCGGGCGAGCTGCCGCGGCTGCAGGTGTGCGCCCCGCGATGCAGCCCCCCGGCGGCAGATCCGAGGCACAGGCCTGCGGCTCGGCGTCCGGCACCGCCGCAGCACTAGCGGCTGGCACGCTGCGCATGACTGCGCGCGCGACGGCTGCTTTGGAGTCGGGCAACAGGCGCCAAACGCCTGCCCGCGTTGACGCGCGGCGCGCGCCACGCGCAGCGCGCGCTGGCGGCCAAGCAGGCGGAGGTGGAGGCGCTGCGCGCGGGCGCGGCCGCCGAGGCGGGCCGGGCGGCGGATGCGCTGCGGCAGGCGGAGGCGCGCGCGGCGGCGGCGGAGGCGGCCGCGGGCGAGCTGCGCGGCGCCGCGGAGGACGCCGAGGCGGAGCTCATCGGCGTGCGCGAGGAGTCGCACACCGCGCTGCAGGCCGCGGACAGCAGGCGCGCCCGCCGGCCGCGCCCGGGCCGACACCCCGCGGCCGCCTCCTGGGCGAAAGGGCTTGGTTGGCAGCGTCGGCACAATGCGCACGCGCGCGCGCCCGCACGTGTGCACCCGCACCCAGCGCAAGCGCGGCGGGGCGGGCGCGGCGCAGGCGCAAGGAGGCGCAGGCGCAGGCGGCGGCGGCCGGCGCGCGCGCGGACGAGGCGGACGCCGCGCTGGCGGCGGCGCGGGTCGCGGCGGAGGCCGAGCGCGCCGCCGCCGAGGCGGCCGCGCGCGAGGCCGCGGCCGCCGAGCGCGGCGCGCTGGAGCGCGAGGCCGCCGCCGCGCGCGCGGCGCTGCAGGGGCGGCTGGAGCAGCAGGAGCGCGATGCGCAGGCGCGGCGCCCGCCCCTGCCCGGCCGGCCGCGGGGCGGCGGCGCCCGGGCGCGCGGCCGCCTGTAGGCCCACGGCGTGAGCGCGTGCGCGCGGCGCAGGCGGCCGGGGAGCAGGCGACTGCGGAGCTGGCGCGGCTGCGGCAGGCGCTGGACGAGAGCCGTGACGCCGCCGCGCAGGCGGGCGCGCTGCAGGGCCAGGTCGCCATGCTCACGCGGTGCGCGGCGCGCCTAGTGCGGGGAGCAGGGCTCTGGCGCTGGCAGCTTTGCCGACAGGCATGCGCGCGCGGTCATGCCGGCCGCCCACGCGCGCGCGCGCGCGCGCAGGGAGCTGGCGGACGCGCGCGCGGCGCAGCGCGAGGCCGCCGCGGCGCTGGCGGCCGCGCAGGAGGCCGCGCAGGGCGCCTCAGCGCAGGCGGCGGAGCGCCAGAAGAAGTTCCTGGCGCTCAACACGGCCTTCCGGCACAAGGAGGCCGACCTGGTCGCGGCGGCGGACGCGGCACGCGCGTCCGCCGGCCAGGCGGCCGCCACGGCCGCCGCGGCGCGGCGCGAGGCGGCCGCCGCGCGCGAGGCGCGCGCCCCCGGGCCTGCCCGCATGCGCACGCGGCGCCAGCGCCGGCCGCGGCCCTGACGCGGTGGCCGGCGCGCAGGAGGCGGCGGCGCGGCGCGGCGACGCGGAGGCCGCGGCGGGCGCGCTGGCGCCGCTCCGGGCAGCGCTTGCGGCGGCCGAGGCCGCGCGCGGCGCGGCGGAGGCCGCGGCCGCTGAGGCGCACGCCGCCGCCGAGCGGAGCGAGGCGGAGGCCGCCGAGGCGCGCGCCGCGGCGGCCGCCGCGGCGGCCGCGGAGGGCAGCAGCGAGGAGGCCCTGCAGCGGCGCGTCGCGGCGGCCACGGCCGCGCAGCGCGACGAGCTGGCGCGCGCCGAGGCGGAAGCCGCGCAGCGGGTGGCCACGGTGTGCGCGCGCGCCTCGCGCGGGCTCGCCGGCCGGCCTCCCCTCCAGGCCGCGCCGCATGTCCAAAACAAGTTGCGCAGTCCGGGCCTGCGGCGCGCCCCGGGCGCCGGCGCGCTGACCGCGCCGGGCGGGCGGGGCGGCAGGCCGTGGACCGCGAGGAGGCGGCCAGGGAGCGCGCCGAGCGCGCCGAGGCGGCCAAGATCGAGCTGTCGCTCGCGCTGGCGGCCCTGGCCAGCGAGCGCGACTCGCTGGCGGAGGTGTCCGGCCTGCCTTCCGGCCGGTGCGCGCCCCGGCCCGCCTGGGCAGCCTGGTCGGCCTCGCCGCGTGTGCCCGCGCTCTTGTGCGCGACCACGCAGCTGGCGGCGGCGCATGCGCGCGTCCCGGCGCGGGCCGCGCCACATGCCGCTTGCACGGGGGCGACCGGCGGTGGCTGCCGGGCGCGCCAGGCGGCATGGCGAGGCGGCGGGCGGGGGCGAGGGCGAGGGCCCGGCCGCGCAGCTGGACGAGGCGGAGCGCGCGGCCGCGCTCGCCGAGCGCCGCGCGGCGGCCGCGGAGGCGCAGGCCGACGCTCTGCAGGGGCGCCTGGCCGCCGCCGAGAAGCGCGCCGAGGAGCTGAGCTGGCAGGCGCGCCGGCCCGCGCCCTGCATGCTCTCAGTGACGGTGTCTTAGGAGTTGTGCAGCCTTGGCGCTTGCCTTGTCTTTCCTCTCATCCTCCTGCTCTCTTTTCTATCTTGATATGCCACTGGCAGAGCCAGAATAGACGCCCGACCGCGCCCTGGACCTGGGCGCGCGTCGCGCGTGGGGACTGGCTCAGGCCGGCCGGCGCCTGCGGGGCCGGCAGGTGCGCATGGTCGCAGAGCCGCAGCAGGTCGGCGGCGCCAAGGGCGGCGCGGGCGGCGGGCGCGCCGTGTCGGGCGTGCTCGACATGTTCGGCTGCGGCGCGGGTTTCAGCCGCTGAGGCTGTGTGCTGGTGGGGTGGTTCTTTTCTTCAGGGGTGCGTGTCGGGTGTATGTGTTGGTCCTCGTGTCGTAGCGCGTCGCTGGTTGCACAGCAGGCTATACAGAGACGGGCAGGTAGTGGTAGCGGCATGCACGTGACATGTAAGCAGCCAACTGGCTACGAGTGACAGGCCGGGTGGCAAACGGGTGCACGCCATCGCAGAGGAAACATTGCCAGAGAAATCATTTTGTGCACAATGCCGCCAATGAGATGTCGTAACCCCTGATACTCCGATGCTGGAGGCCTCCTGCTTGCTGAGCAAGCCTCACACTGTCTTACACAGACTCTCAGCAATGCAAGTGGGCGGCCGCCAGACACTGACTGCTACACCGTGCGGGTGCCTGAAGCAGTGCCCGAGCCGCGCGCATCTGGCGCCCGGCCCACCGCCGGCGCAGCGGGCGAGGGCGGCGCGGCGGAGCGTCCTGCGAGCGGTCTCCGGGGACGCAGCCGTGGCCACAGACGAGCCCAAGCTGCAGCGGCCGGACGTAAACGGCCGCTTCGGCAAGTATGGCGGCAAGTGCGTGGCCACCTCTTTCCTGTCTGGTGAGTGTGCTGCCGCCTGGTGCAAGCATGGGGGGGTTCCGCTAGCCCGCCGCCAATTGGCTGAATAGTCACCGCCTGAGCGCGCTCGACCCGGGCGCTCAGGTATGTGCCGGAGACGCTCATCGCAGCGCTCACAGAGCTGGAGGCCGCTTACAAGGAGATTGTTGCAGACCCCAGCTTTAAGGCGCGCCACCTGCCCGCCCCGCTGCGGTTCTGGGGGCGCCAGCTGCCACAGCCATTACAGCCGCGCCGCCTGCGCCGCGCTGGCCCGAGCGCTGGGCTGGCTCGCTCAAGCGCCTGGTCGCCGCCGCGTGCAGGCGGAGTTTGCGAAGATCCTGAAAGATTATGTGGGCCGGGAGTCGCCGCTGTACCATGCGGAGCGCCTCTCCGAGCACTACCGCAGGCGCGCCCCGGCGCCGGCGCGCGCCTCGCGGGCTTGCTGCTCCCGGCGGCCCAAGAGACGCCGGGCGCGTGCGGCAGGCCCGACGGCACGCGCGCCGAGATCTACTTCAAGCGCGAGGACCTCAACCACACGGGCGCGCACAAGATCAACAACTCGCTGGGCCAGGCGCTGCTGTGCCTGCGCATGAACAAGCGGCGCATCATCGCGGAGACCGGCGCGGGGCAGCATGGCGTGGCCACGGTGCGCGCGGCCCGGGCGCCGCGCCCGCGCGGCGGCGTGCTGCGGCCGGGGCTGGCGGCGTGACGCGCCGCGCCGCGCCGCGCAGGCCACCGTGTGCGCCAAGTTTGGGCTGCCGTGCATCATCTACATGGGCGCCAAGGACATGGAGCGCCAGGCGCTCAACGTGTTCCGCATGCGCCTGCTGGGCGCGGAGGTGCGGCCGCGGCCCCCGCCTCGCCGCGCCAGGCGCCGCGCCGGCGGCCGCTTCATGCCTGGCGCGCGGCGCGGCAGGTGCGCTCGGTGAGCGCGGGCACGGCGACGCTGAAGGACGCGACGAGCGAGGCCATCCGCGACTGGGTCACCAACGTGGAGACCACGCACTACATCCTCGGCTCCGCCGCCGGGCCGCACCCGTACCCCATGATGGCGCGCGCGCGCTCGCACGCGCCCGTGCGCTGGGCAATTAGGGTTTTGGCGCGCGGCTGCAGGCGGTCAGGGTTGGGGCGCGCGCGCAGGTGCGCGACTTCCAGGCGGTCATTGGCGAGGAGGTGCGGCGGCAGTGCCAGGCGGCGTTCGGCGGCAAGCCGGACGTGCTGCTCGCCTGCGTCGGCGGCGGCTCCAACGCGATCGGCCTGTTCCACGAGGCGCGGCCCCCCGCGCGGCGCCGCCCAGCCGCCCCATCCCTACCCCGCGCGTGCGCGCCGGCCGCTGACGCGCGCGCCGGCGCGGCGCGCAGTTTGTGGACGACGATGACGTGCGCCTGGTGGGCGTGGAGGCGGCCGGCGAGGGCGTGGACACGGCCAAGCACGCGGCCACGCTGACCAAGGGCTCGCCCGGCGTGCTGCACGGCTCCATGTCCTACCTGCTGCAGGACGCGGAGGGGCAGGTCGTCGACCCGCACTCCATCAGCGCCGGGCGCGCCCCGCACCGCCGCTGCCCAGCATTGGTCTGAAAGCGCTGCAGCGGCGATGCATGTTTAGGGTTAGGGTTGGGTTGGGACCGAGCGGCCGGCGCGCGCGCGCGCAGGCTGGACTACCCGGGCATTGGCCCCGAGCACAGCTTCCTCAAGGACCTGGGCCGCGCGGAGTACTTTGCGGTGACCGACGCAGAGGCGCTGGACGCGTTCGTGCTCGTCAGCCGCCTGGAGGGCATCATCCCCGCGCTGGAGACCGCGCACGCGTTCGCCTACCTGGACCGCCTGACGCCCACGCTCGCGCCCGGCGCGCGCATAGTCATCAACTTCAGCGGCCGCGGCGACAAGGACGTCAGCCAGGCGGCCACGATGCTGCCGCCGGGCATCATGTCCTAGTTTGCGCGGCGCCGGGGGCCGGCCTGTCCGTGACTGCACGCATGTCCATGTCTTGGGGGCGGTGGTATGACACCAGCGGTGCATAAGGGTTGTCACACCAGTCTCTGCTTGTAAACAAGGCCCTGGGACTCGAATGAGCGCCCCAAACCAGACGTACTAATGACGGACACAACGGAGCTAGTGCGTTCAAACACACAGCGCAACAGGGCTGGTCGCCGCAGTGACACAACTGGCACAGTGAAGACCTGCCGGCGGTGCCTCTAGATACAACCCACACAACGAAATGGCTGTTCCACTAACCGTGTTAAGCGCGCTGTGCGAACCCAAGGAGACCCAAAGTTCTGCTAAATGTTCAAGTCTGTTGACACATGCTGACACATGCACAGGACCAACGCTCAGAGGGGCCAGCCTAAATATCACGTGCTGCCTGCAATGAGCCAGCGCGCTCGCACGCCTCCAATACAGCATGTAAGCGTCGGCGTCAGACAATGCGCCCCGGGCCGCGCCGCGCCGTGCACGTCACACGGCGGCCAGGGCGGGCGCGGCGGGCGCGGCGGCCGACGGGCCGCCGGACACGCGTGACAGGCTGCTGGAGGGCAGCCGCGGCAGCTTGTGGCCGGAGATGAGCGGCTCCAGGCGCGCCACCAGCTGCGCGTACGCATCATAAAAGTCCAGCCGGTCGCCGCTGATGCGCTGCACGTCCACCATGTGCACGCCGGCCACCACCGGCAGCACCTCCACGCCCAGCAGCACGCTGCCGTGCGCGCCCGGCACCAGCACGCGCACCCTGCGCCGCGCGCCGCGTCGTGTCACGCGCGGCCGGGCGCGCGCGGCGGCGGCGGGCTGCTGGGCGCCACGCAGGCGCCGCAAGACAGGGGGCCTGGCGGGCGCGTGCCGTGCGTCGCCGCGGCGGCGCGCTGTGCCGCCGAGCGCCTGCGCGGCCTGCTCGATGCGCGGCAGCAGCGCGCCCGGCGGCGCGCGGCTAGTGAAGCGCGTCATGCGCGCCACCACGTCTGTGCGCGCGTCGAACAGCGCGCTGATATCCAGCGCCGCGTTGATCAGCTGCGCCCGCACGCCGGCCTCAGCGGCCGCGCCGTGTCGCAGCGCAGCCGCGCCGCGCGCTCTGGGCAGAAATAGGCGGCCGCCGCGCGCGCGCGCGTACCTGGAAAGCGTTCAAGCGCTTGGCGGCCGGCACGGCCGCTGCCTCGGCGCCGACCTGCTCCGCCGCGCGGCTCTGCTCCTCCTGCGCGCAGCCCACGCCGCTCGGTGCCGCTCGGTGCCTGCTGCGGCGCGCACGGTGCGGCTCGACCGCGCGCCGCGCTGTGCGGGGCGCGCCGCGGCGCATACGCGGGGCGCCCTGCCTCCCGTGCCGCAGCGCTGCGGCTCGGGGGCCTGCCGGCGCCGCGAGGTGCGCGCCTTGCTCAGGCGTCGCGCCGCCACGGTCGGGGCAAAGATGTCGTTGCCGTCGCCCGCGGCCGGAAGGCCAGAGGCCGCGCGGCTCGGGCTCGGGGACCCCACGCTCGGCAGCGACTCCAGCACGGGTGTGTAGTTGACCGCCGTCCACGGGTGCTCCCGCAGCTCCTCTGCCGTCGGCCTGCGCCCGGCGTGGGCGCGATCGCGCAGGCGCGCAGCCCGCACACGTTCGCGCACATGTCATTGACACAGTGGGCGCTCTGCCGCCGGGTATGAAGAGGGGCGAGCGCTGGGTCTGCTCGCGGGAGCTGCGCTGGCGCAGCCGCTGGCTGCACGCATGTGGCCGGCGCGGGGCCGGGGCGCAAGGGCGCGCGCCGCTGGAGAGGGTCGGGCACGAGGTGATGGATGAGGTGCGCCAGCATAGGGTAAGGGGGTAGGGAAGGACAGGGATAGAGGCGCGCGCCGCTGGAGCGGGTCGGGCACGAGGATGTGCTGGATGAGGTGCGCCAGCTCGGGCGACCACCAGGGCGCGGGCGCAAAGTCCGCGCGCGCGATCTTGTCGAACATCACGGGCAGGTTGGGCTCATCAAAGGGCAGCGTGCCGGCCGTGATGCAGTACAGGCAGACGCCTGCGCGCGCGCGCGCGTCTCGCTCGCGGGCCGGCCCCTGCCGTCGGCGCGGCGTGTACAGCACCGCGGCCGGCGTCCCGGCTGTGCGCTCTCTGCCGGCGGCCGGGAGCACCCCGGCCTGCTAGGTGCATGTGCAGCCATGCACGCCCCGGCACGCGCGCTGCACTGCGATGGAGAGGCGCCCCGGGGACGGCCGCACCCAGGGACCAGATGTCGGCGGGCGCGCCCGCGTAGCCCCGGCGCCGCAGCACCTCGGGCGCCACGTAGTTGGGCGTGCCGCACGCCGTCTTCAGCATGCCGTCCGCGCGCGCGCAGTCCGGCAGCGCGCCCAGCCCAAAGTCGCTCAGCTTCACGTTGCCTGCGCCGTCCAGCAGCACGTTCTCCGGCTTCAGGTCCCTGCGCGGGGCGCGGGCGGGTCAGCGCCCGCGCCCGCCGCCCCGCGCGCTGCCAGCAATCGGCCAGTCGCTTCTGCGGCAGGCAAACCAAGTGATGCAAATGAGACAGGCCCGGCACCGGTGGAAGATGCCGCGGCGGTGGCAGTAGTCGAGCCCGTCCAGCATCTGCTGGAAGACCTTGCGCGCGACGGCCTCCTGCGCGCGCGCGCCGCCGGCGCTGAGCGCGCGGGCCGGCGCGCCGCCTGCGGGGCGCCCAGAGCGCGCCGGGGCGGAGGGCGCACGTCCATGGGGCCCTCGGACACGATCTTGTCGAACAGCTCGCCGCCCGGCAGGAACCTGCGCCCGGCGGGGCGCGTCGGCGCGTCTGCGGCCGCGGCCGGGGACCGGGCCGCGGCGTGGCGCAGGCCGGGGCGCACTCGAGCACCATGTAGATCTTGTCGCGCGAGCCCATCACCTCCTTCAGGTCGACGACGTAGGGGTGGTGCAGGTCACGCAGGATGGCGATCTCCCGCCTGATCTGCTGCAGCATGTTGTCCTCCCGGAGGCGCTCGCGGTCGAGCACCTGCGGCGCGCTGCCCGGGCTGCCAGGCCGCACGCACGGGGTCCGGAGCCCCGCTCCCGCCAGAACCAGACGGGCGCACCTTGACAGCGACCACCTCGCCGGTGTCCACATGCTGCCCGTACTTCACCTTGGCATACGTGCCCTGCCGGCGCGCGCGCGTCAGCGCCGGGCCGGCCTCGCCGCACGGCTCCCCTGCACCGCGCCGCCCCGGGCGCGCCGCACCTCGCCCAGCGTCCTGCCCAGGTAGTACTGCCCGACGCGCTTGCGCAGCATCGCGGCGACAGGGGCGCCGCGCTCGGGCTGCGCCGCGGCCCGCGGTCAGCCGGGCCGCTCCAGCGGCATCGGGCTGGCAACCGTAGTTTGTAGTACAGAAGCAGAAAAGCCCCCGCTTGATGGGGAATCCCAGGCCCCAACAACCCTAGCCCTCAGGATCAGAAGGCTAGCCTGAGGCAATCCTGGCACCACTGCCGCAACTCGCTGCCAACCACGGAGACGGTGTGCTAGGTGACGGCCGGTAGATAGCAGTCACACTACAGCCGTCCTACAAGCGACAGCGCGGGGAGTCGAGCAGCGCCCGTAATGGAGGGCGCGCTGGGCCTGCGGCCCGCGTACACGTGCAACAGGCGGCTGGATGGCCTCGCCTCCACGAGCAGCCAGGTGGCTGCGCGCTGCAACCCATCCTTGCATATATGTGCTATCCGGCGCGCCGCTGACCCATGCCTGCGCGCCGCAGGCGGCGCGAGGGCAGGCGCTGCGGCGGGGGCGGGCGGCGCGGGCGCCGGCAGTCACGCGCCAGGCGCGGCCCCAGCCTGAGCCGGTGTGCGGCCGCTCGAGCCAGCGCAGGCTGAGCTTGGGCGCGCCGCAGGTGCCCTGCGCCATCGCGACGGGGCCCAAGCCGCCGCTGACCTTCTCCAACTCGAACGACGAGGGGTCCCCGGTGAAGGTCAGCATCGGGCAGGGGATGGGTGAGCTCCCCGGGCCGGCTGCATTGCCCACGACGACGGCGTGCCGTCTCGGCCTGCCCGCTGCCCCGCCGCCCTGGGCGGCCTGCCGTGCCCCTGGAGGCCTGGTGGCGCAGGCCGTCCTGCCCGCCCGGCCAATGCGCCGGCAGGCTGAGCAGGGAGTGCATGCATGCGCGGCGCAGGCGGGGGCCTGTTCACGAGCACCAACCCGGAGACGCGGCGCATCATGCCCGAGTTTGTGGGCAGCCGCACGCGGCTGAAGGTGGTCTACGTGGTGCTGGAGGCGCAGTACCAGTCGGCGCTCGGAGCGGCGGTCAGGAATATCAACGCCACCAACGACAAGGCGCGCCTCGTGCGCTTGCCGCGGCCCCGTCGGCCTGCCGGCGCTGCCAGGGTGCCCCGGCCGCGGTATTGAGCAACGGGGCCGGCCGCAGGTGTGCGTGGAGGTGGTCGGCTACCTGCTGGAGGAGCTGCGCGACGCGAAAAACTATGCGCTGTTCCAGACGGACGTGCAGACAGCCAACATCTTCATCGGCTCGCTCATCTTCATCGAGGAGCTCGCCGAGAAGGTGAGGCGGCGCGCGCGCCGGGGGCGGCCGGCGCCGGCGCGGCTGCAGGCCGCGCGGCCACCGCGCAGGCGCCTGACGTGGCCGCGCGCGCGCGCGCAGATCGTGGAGACCGTCACGCCCGTGCGCGACCAGCTGGACGCCTGCCTGGTGTTTCCGTCGATGCCCGCGGTCATGTGCGCCGCCCGCGCCCGCGCCGCGCGGGGACCGGGCGTGCTCGGCCGCCGCATGCATGCGCTGGGGCCTTTCAGCGGCGGGGCGCTCACGCGCGGCACTGGCGCGCGCAGGCGGCTGAACAAGCTGGGCACGTTCAACCTGGCCCAGCTGGGGCAGAGCAAGAGCCCGTTCGCGGAGTTCATGCGCGCGCAGCGCAAGAGCAACGAGAACTTTGAGGAGAGCCTGCTCAAGCTCGTGCGGACGCTGCCGGCGGTGCTCAAGTACCTGCCGAGCGAGAAGGCGCAGGTGCCGGGCCGCCCGCGCTCGAAGGTCCAGGGTCGGGCCTGCGCCTCACGGGCTCTGGCAGCCCGCGCGCCCCGCGGCCCGCCCGCCAGGGCTGGCGAGCTGCATGCACCGGCGTCCTTAGGGGGGGCGCGAGCGCGTGCGCTGCCCCAAGCCGCGGTGCGCGCGCGCAGGACGCGCGCGCGTTCGTGCAGAGCCTGCAGTACTGGCTCGGCGGCAATGCGGCCAACCTGGAGGGCCTGCTGCTGAACGTGGCGCAGATGTACGTGCCGGCGCTCAAGGGCGCCGACTTTGCGGTGGCGGAGCCGCAGCTGTTCCCCGACGTCGGCATCTGGCACCCGCTCGCGCCCAGTGCGCGCCCGGCCCGCCGCGCCCCCGGCGCCTGCACCCAGCCGGCCCCGCACATGTGCGCGCTGCCGCAGCCTGGTGTGGGAAGCGCTATTATACGCACTGGCGCCGGCGCTGTGGAACCCTCGCCGCCCGCCCTGAGGCGGCGGCGGCGCGCGCGCGCAGCGATGTACGAGGACGTGAAGGAGTACCTGAACTGGTACGACACGCGCTCCGACCTGCAGCTGCCCGCCGGCGCGCCGATCGTGGGCCTCGTGCTGCAGCGCTCGCACCTGGTCACCGGCGACGAGGGCCACTACTCGGGCGTGGTCTCGGAGCTGGAGGCGCGCGGCGCCAAGGCGCGCGCCCGCGCGCCAATCACAATAGCAGTGACAACGACAGAGGATGCTTGCCAACGAGCACAGCTTTTGGTCTGCACCTGTGAACAAGTGGAGGATGGCTGGAACGGCGCGCGCGCCAGGGCGGGGGGCCGCGCGGCCGACGCGGTGCGGCCGCGCGCAGGTGGTGCCGGTGTTTGCGGGCGGGCTGGACTTCTCGCTGCCCGTGCGCAAGTTCTTCTACGACCCGCTGGGCTCGGGCCGGGCGTACGTCAACGCGGTCGTCTCGCTCACCGGCTTTGCGCTGGTCGGCGGGCCTGCGCGGCAGGACGCGCCCAAGGCGCGCGGCCCGCTTCCGCGTCGCGGCCTGGCTCCGAGCCCGCCCGCTGGGCGACCTGCGCGCCGGCCTGTCCCGGGTCCAGCACCTGGGAAGGCCGCTGCGGGCCGCTGGCGCGCGCTGGCGCGCGGCCCTGCTGGGGCCCAGCGCTGACGACCGGGCGGGCGCGGGCGCAGGCGGTGGAGGCGCTGAAGAAGCTGAACGTGCCGTACCTGGTGTCGCTGCCGCTGGTGTTCCAGACGACCGAGGAGTGGCTGGAGAGCGAGCTGGGCGTGCACCCGGTGCAGGTCGCGCTGCAGGCGCGCGCCCCGCCCGCCCTGCCGGGCGCCCCGCCGGGGCCCCACACCGCCCCGCGCGCACGCTTGCGACGCGCGAGCGCCCGTGCGGCGCGTCCGCCGCGCTCGCAGCGCGGGCCCGGCGCGGCGGGCTGACCGGCGGCGGGCGGCGCGCTGACCGGGCGCGGGCGGCCCGGGCCGGCGCAGGTGGCGCTGCCGGAGCTGGACGGCGCGCTGGAGCCAATCGTGTTTGCCGGCCGCGACTCCAACACCGGCAAGAGCCACTCGCTGCCCGACCGCATCGACACCCTGTGCAACCGCGCCATCAACTGGGCCAAGTGCGCCGCGCCGCGGCAGCGCCGCCCTGCGGGCTGACCATCTCGGCGTGCCTGTGCACACGCTGCGCGTGAAAGTGTTCCGGGCCGGCGAGGCGGCGGCTGCGCGGCAGAGGCTGCATGGCGCCTGTCTGAGCGGCGGCCCGCCGGCGGCGCAGGCTGGCGCGCAAGCCCAAGGCGCAGAAGCGCGTGGCCGTGACGGTGTTCAGCTTCCCGCCGGACAAGGGCAACGTGGGCACCGCGGCGTACCTCAACGTCTTTGGCTCCATCTTTCGCGTGCTCAACGTGCGCGCCGCGCGCACGCCGCAGCCGCACACCGCCCACTCACACACAAGCGCTGCTAGCCCCAGCCTGCAGCGCTTTGTGTGGGTACCACCAAAGCGTGGGTGGGTCCGCACCAAGCGACCGCTCGCGCCAGGCAGTCAGCGGGAGCGGGGCCGGCGCCGACACACTACGCCTGTCAAGCCCGCGGCATACAGTGAGTGGCCCTCCCTGCGCGCCGACGCCTGGTGGCCGACGCGCGCAGGACCTGCAGCAGGACGGCTACGACGTGGGCGAGCTGCCGGCGGACGAGGGCGCGCTGATGCAGAGCGTGCTCAACGACCCGACGGCCAAGTACAACAGCGCCGACCTCAACGTCGCGTACAAGATGTCCGTCAACGAGTACCAGCGCCTGTGCCCCTTCGCCGACGCGCTGGAGGAGAACTGGGGCAAGCCGCCCGGTGCGTGCCGCGGCGCCCGCGCGCATGGGTGAAGCGCTGCCTGCACCCCCAGCCTTCCGAAGCTGGCGCGGCCGCCGGCGCGGCAGCCGGCGCGGCCGAGCGGTGATGCTGCCGTGCCTGGCGGCGCGGCGCGGCGCCCGCCTGCTGGGCAGGCGCGGGCCGGGGGCACTGAGGCGGGGCGCCTGCGGCGCGCAGGCAAGCTGAACACCAACGGCACGGACCTGCTCGTCTTCGGCAAGCAGTTTGGCAACGTGTTCATCGGCGTGCAGCCCACGTTCGGCTACGAGGGCGACCCCATGCGCCTGCTGTTCAGCCGCTCCGCGTCGCCGCACCACGGCTTTGCCGCCTACTACACCTTCCTGGAGCGCATCTTCAAGGCGCGCGGCCGGCGCCGCCCGCCCGCGCCTGCTCGCACGCCGGCAGGCCAAGCAGGGGGCGGCGCTTCTGGAGCCTGGGGAGTGCGCAGCGGCCGGCGCCGGGCGCGGCTGCCTAGCTGGTGTTGCCAGCGACCCAGCGCGCGCGGGAAGCTGAGGCGGCCGGGCGGCGCGCGCGCGCAGGCGGACGCGGTGCTGCACTTTGGCACGCACGGCTCGCTGGAGTTCATGCCCGGCAAGCAGGTGGGCATGTCCGGCGTGTGCTACCCGGACAGCCTCATCGGCGACCTGCCCAACCTGTACTACTACGCGGCCAACAACCCGAGCGAGGCCACGATCGCCAAGCGGCGCTCCTACGCCAACACCATCTCCTACCTCACCCCGCCCGCCGAAAACGCTGGCCTGTACAAGGGCCTCAAGGCGCGCGGCCCGCCCCGCCCCCCGGCCCCGCCCGCCCGGCCGGCGCGGCAGGCGTGCGCCCCTGCCGCGTACGCGCGCATGCCAAAGTAGGCGCGGCGCGTCGAGCGGCTGGCGCGTGCGCGTGCAGGAGCTCAAGGAGCTGATCGCCAGCTACCAGACGCTGCGGGAGAGCGGGCGCGGGCCGGCCATCTGCGCGACCATCATCGAGACCGCGCGCCAGTGCAACCTGGACAAGGACATCCGCCTGCCGGACGCCGACCCCAAGGAGCTGTCGCTGGAGGGCCGCGACACCGTGGTCGGCCAGGTCTACTCCAAGTGCGGCGCCCCCGCCGCCTGGCGCCGCGCGGCGTGCATGACCCCGCGGGCAGCGCGCGGCGCGCGCTGGTCGCATCATGGACGCTTGCAGCTGAGCAGTGTCGGTGTCCGGCCACAGCGGCCGGGTGCGCCGATGTCGGGCCGCATGCGAGCGTTGCGCGCGCCGGCTGCGCGCAGGCTGATGGAGATCGAGTCGCGGCTGCTGCCGTGCGGGCTGCACGTGGTGGGCAGCCCGCCCACGGCGGCCGAGGCGGTGGCCACGCTGGTCAACATCGCCGAGATCGACCGCCCCGACAACGACCCGCCCGTCGCTGGGCTGCCGGGCATCCTGGCGCGCAGCATCGGGCGCAACATGGAGGAGATCTACCTCAACAACAACAAGGCGCGCCGCCCGGACCCGGCCGCGCCCGCTGCCTGCCGGCTGCCGTGGGCCCGGCAAACAGGAGAGCCCTATCAGGGCAGGGCTGCCCATGGCGTCAGGGCGGGAGGCGCGCGGGTGCCGCCGCGTGCGCGGTTCTCCGCCCTAGACCCTTGCCGTCATGCCCTACCCCAAGCCCTGCGCGCTCTTCCGGCGCGAGCGGGGGCGGCCGGCCGCGCGCAGGGCGTGCTGGACGAGGTCAACCTGCTGCAGGACATGACGCAGACGACGCGCGCGATGGTGGGCGCGTTTGTCGACGACCGCACCGACGCCGACGGCATCATCGCCTCCGACACCTTCACCGGCCTGGCGCGCCGCATCGGCTTCCGCGCGCAGCCCTGGGAGGCGGCGCTCAAGGCGCGGCCCCCGCCCCCTTGATTGAAAGTGAGGGCCCCTTTTTTACCCTCTGCACGAACGGCGAGGCTGCCTGGCTGGCGGGCAGGCCGGTGCGTGTGCTGGATACGCCTGCCTGCTCTGAGCGGACGGCAAGCCCTGTGCCGGCCGGCCGGGTCGCCGCAGCAGCGTTGCCGCGCGCGGCCTCGACGGGCGCGCCGCCGCGGCGCGCAGGGCACCGCGTTCGCCAAGGCGGACAAGAAGCAGCTGGCGGGCGTGTTCACGTACCTGGACTTCTGCCTGGAGCAGATCGTCAAGGACAACGAGCTGGGCGCGCTGCGCCAGGCGCTCGAGGCGCGCGCCCGCGCGCATCTCGCATCTGTGGGCGCGGCCGCCGCCTCTGGTGTCAGATGTTGCTTTTTGGCTGCTGGGCAGGCCCCTGTGCGATGTGCGTGCGTGCGCCGCGCCGCCGCGTGGAGCAGAGCGCTGACGGGCGCGCTGCGCGCGGGCGGCCAGGGCGGGTACGTGGAGCCGGGGCCGGGCGGGGACCCCATCCGCAACCCGGGCGTGCTGCCGACCGGCAAGAACATCCACGCGCTGGACCCGCAGGCCATCCCCACGCAGGCGGCCGTCAAGTCCGCGCGCATCGTCGTCGAGCGGTGCGCCCCTGCGCCCGGGCGCCCGGCGCGCCGACGGCCAGCTCGGCGCATGCCTCGCCGGCTGCCGCTCGCAGGGCGGGGAGGCCAGTGGGCGGGACCGCTGCCGCGGCGCAACTCGCTGAGGGGGCCCGCGACCTAGCCCTGCCCGGCTGCGGGGCGCGCAGGCTGCTGGAGGTGCAGCGTGCCGAGAACGGCGGCAAGTGGCCCGAGACGATCGCGGTCGTGCTGTGGGGCACCGACAACATCAAGACCTACGGCGAGTCGCTCGCCCAGGTACCGGCCCCAGCCCTGCGCGGCGCCGCGGCAGGCCCCGATGCCTTCGCGCGCACAGGGTCATGGGCGCCACCCTGGCACAAACCTTACCATAGCTTTTACCCCAGCCGCCGCCCGGCGCGCAGGTGATGATGATGGTGGGCGTGGCGCCGGTGGCCGACGCGCTGGGCCGCGTGAACAAGCTGCAGGTGATGCCGCTGGAGGAGCTGGGCCGGCCGCGCGTGGACGTGGTCGTCAACTGCTCCGGCGTCTTCCGCGACCTGTTTGTCAACCAGATGAACCTGCTGGACCGCGCGATCAAGATGGCCGCCGAGCAGGACGAGCCGGAGGAGATGAACTTTGTGCGCAAGCACGCGCGCGAGCAGGCGCGGCCCGACCCTGACCCTGACCCTGACCCGCCCACCAGCCCTGGGGAGCGGCCGCCGGCCGCTGGAGACGGCGCCCGCCCGGGCGGCGCCCTGATCCTGTTGCACAGGGCATTGCGCCCTGCGAGCGCTGCAGTCTGCAAGCGTCACTTACTGCACGAGGGCCAGCCCTGTGCAGAGCGGCAAAAGCAGGACAACACCCTCCACCGAATGGGCGCGGGCGCGGGCGCCTGACGCGGCCGGCGCGCGGCGCGCAGGCGGAGGAGCGCGGCGTGAGCGTGCGCGAGGCCGCCACGCGCGTGTTCAGCAACGCCAGCGGCTCCTACAGCAGCAACGTGAACCTGGCGGTCGAGAACTCCAGCTGGCAGGACGAGAGCCAGCTGCAGGAGATGTACCTGCAGCGCAAGTCGTTCGCGTTCAACTCGGACCGGTGCGCCCCGCGCGCCCTCCAACCCTGACCCTGACCCTACCGCAACGCAGGGCAGGCGCGGGCACTGCGCGTAGCGGCGGGCCGACGGCGCAGCGCGCCGCGGCAGGCCGGGCGCGGGCGGCGAGGCCGACCGCGACGGCTTCGAGGCGGCCATGCGCACGGTGGACGTGACCTTCCAGAACCTGGACAGCAGCGAGATCAGCCTGACCGACGTCAGCCACTACTTCGACAGCGACCCCACCAAGCTGGTGGCCGGCCTGCGCGGCGACGGCCGCACGCCGTCCTCCTTCATCGCCGACACCACCACCGCCAACGCGCAGGCGCGCGCCGCCCGCCAATGCCCCGGCCGGGCCACGCTATGGTTGGGGTGCACCGCGTGGGCTGTGTAACAGCGGGCTCGACGTGCATCCGCGCGTGCTGCACCCACGGCGCGCGCGGCAGTGCCGCCCGCGCGCCGGGCGCGGGCGGCAGCCGGCCTTTGCGAAAGGCGGGGCGCGAGCCGGGGCCGCGGCCGCGCGCAGGTGCGCACGCTGTCGAGCCAGGTGCGGCTGGACGCGCGCACCAAGCTGCTCAACCCCAAGTGGTACGAGGGCATGCTGTCCAGCGGCTACGAGGGCGTGCGCGAGATCCAGAAGCGCCTGACCAACACCGTGGGCTGGTCCGCCACCGCGGGCGCCGTGGACGGCTGGGTCTACGACGAGGCCAATGCCACCTTCATCGACGACCCGGACATGGCTAAGCGGCGCGCGCCCGCGCCCGCCGCTCGCGGCGGCGCCTGTCTGGACGCGCACCCTTGTTGGTGCCGTGAGCGTGTCGGATGTGCCAGGAGCGGCCTTGCTTGATGCCCGTCGCGGCCACACCGGCAGCAGTGGTGCCTTTTGCCGAGGCGGCGCTGCAGCACCCCTGCCGCCCCATACCCCTACCCTAACCCCCGGGATATGCCGCGCAGGCTGCTGGACGCCAACCCCAACAGCTTCCGCAAGCTGGTGGCCACGTTCCTGGAGGCCAACGGCCGCGGCTACTGGGACGCGTCGGAGGACCAGATCGACCGCCTGCGCCAGCTCTACATGGACGTGGAGGACAAGATCGAGGGCGTGGAGTAGCCGGCGCTATAGGGTAGGGTTGCGCGGCGCCCCGCCGGCCGCTGGGGAGGGGCGCTGCAGCGGCAGCGGCGCCGGGGCGTGCGCGTGCCGGCGCCGGGGCGTGCGCGTGCGGGCGCCAAGCGGGCGGGCGGCGCTAGGGAGTCTGCTTGGGTGTGGCGCGGGAGGCGCATGGTTGCGGTGGGAGGCAGTGGCCATGTTGGGCGCTGCCATCGAGCGCGGCCGGCAGGCAGCTCTCTCCCTGATTGTCAGCTGTTTATGGTCGCCGTCCGCAGTGCTGGCAGCCCGCCGTGGCGCAGATGCGGAGCGCGGCCCTTGCGCCGGCCAGAGGGCCGGTGCGAGCGGGGGGGCGGCGACTGCCGGGCGCCGCGGCGCGCGCCGGCCAGGTTTTGGAATGCATGCCCCGCCACACCATTCTTTCCGCAGCGACAGCGTGCGAGCAGCCGGACCCTGAGAGTGCGAGCGTGTCCTTTGTCGGGCTGTGCATCCCCGCGCGCTTGCACGGGCACACGCCCGTCCGTCCTGTCCGGGGGCGCGGGCCAGGGTGTCGTTTCTTAGGTTCACAGATTTGCCATGGCGCGCCGTGCATGCCGCCTGGCCTAGGCAAGGCTACAGCGTTTTTGGCCGTGACTTGCTGAGCAGCTAATGCATGTTTTGAAGGACCATTTAAGAGCAGGAGCATCAAACCCTGTCCAGGGTTGCCCTTTCTTGGATGCACCACCTCAACCACCTCGCATCCCCCTTCCTCCGCCTCCGCCTGCACCATCCTCCGTGTCAGCAAGTGCAGGCAGGTGGTCAGCGCGCGCGTACCAGAGGTACCGACGGCCGTGCACCGCAGCCGGCGCGCCAGGCACACTTAAAAGAAGCGCCTTTCCGCAGCTCGCGCGCCTTGCCAGCATGGCCTACGCGCCCGGCAGCAAGCAGGCGGAAGCAGGCGGTGCGCCCTGCTCTGTGCTGTGCCTTAAGTAATCGCCCGCCCGCACCCCGCACCCACGGCCCGGTCCGAGCAGGCGCGGCGCCCGGCGGCGGCGGCCTCCCGCTGCCTGGCTTCCAAGACCCGAGCATCGTCGGTGGCCTGGTGACGCGCGCCGCGCTGCCCGCCCTGGCCGTTTACAATCTGCGTTCTGGGCCCACGCGCGCTCGCTGCGCAGGCGTCGTACACCATGGCATCCTTCTGGCTGTTCCTCACGTGGGCGGGCTGGGTGATCGCGCTGGGAGGCCTGGCCGGCGTCCAGGCGGCGCCCGCGCTCGCTCGCGCCGTCTGCACAGCAACCAGGAGCCGCCTGGCGCTGCGCCGCCCACGCACTGTGCGCGCGCGCGGCAGGGCTTCAACAACGCGCAGGGCAACGACAACGGGTACCTGCACATCAGATACATGCACGCCAACTACCCCGTGCGCCGCGCCGCCCGCCGCGCTCCGGCCCGCGCCCAGGGCGTGCATGACGCGGCGCGCGCGCGCGCGCGCAGGACCTCGGCGCCGGCGACCTGCTGCGCTTTGACTGGTTCACGGTCTTCCTGCTGTTCATCACGCTGTGCCTCATCTCCGCCGCGCTCGTCACCCGCGAGCTGGTCAAGGCGCGCGCTCTGCATCCTCGCAAGCCACCGGGCGGCCGCGACGCGTGCAGGCTGTTGCAGAGTGCATGCGGGCTCACGCCGGGCGCGCGCGCCGCACGCGCAGGCGCGCGTGGCCGTGGTCGCCTTCCTCGCGGTCTCGCTGACGCTGGTCATCCTGTCGGCCGACCGCATGCACAACCTCACGTGCGCGCCGCGCCGCCCGCGCCCCACGCTGCGGCCGGCCGCGGGCTCGCGCTGCAGTGGGGGCTGGGGCGTGTACAGGCCTCTGGCGTGCCAGGCAGCGGCGGACACGCTTGCTGCTCTAGAGCGTGGCTGGTCTCTGCTGTGCGCGCGCGCCATGCTGCGCTGACGCCCGGCCATTGGCGCGCAGGGACATGTACATTGGCGACGGGCACTTTGCCGGCGCGCGCTGCGCCTTTGCGGGTGCGCGGTCCTGCCGTCCGGCTGGCGCCGCATGCGCTGGAGCTGGGCGCATGGGTGAGTTTGGCCGTCAGCACGCACAACAGTGCCCATGCCCGCGGCAGGCCTGGTCATCGCGGCGATTGGCGGCTTCGGGCTGCTGTACCACCTGGGGATCTCGCGCGGCGGGGCCTGACGCCCGCGCGCGCGGCCGCGCCACTGCCGGCATCGCTCGCGCGCAGCGAGCTTTGACGGCCATGCGCTGTTTGACGGCGGGCCCAAGTCCACTGTACATTACGGGGAGGCTGCCCGTAGGGCAAGCTTGACAGTGCATGTAACATGCGAGCTCGGTGTGAGCAGAATGCCGGGCGGCATGCGCATCTACCCTGTCTCCTGTGGTCGTCGGCCGTTGTGAGAGCGCCGGCGACCTTGTTTGCACCCACAATGCAGATGACGCTGCAAAACACGCGAGGCCAGCCTGCAGGTCAGCCCGCGCGCAGCACTGCGCGCGCGCCCCAAGTCACTCGCGAGCGAGATCCCGCAGCCACGCGGCGACGCGCGCCGCGCGCGCGCCCCGCTCGCCCGGCGCGGCGGCCAGGCGCAGCGCCGCCGGCGCGGCCTCCAGCAGCGCAGCGCGCGCGGCCTCGCACCGGCGCCGCCGATCGGCCTCGGCCGGGTCGACGCGGTGGTCGGCGGCGGCGGCGCCGAGCCTGGGGCCGCGCACGCCCCGCAGCAGCTCGCCGAACCAGGCCTCCAGCGCGGCCAGCATGGCCAGGCCGGCAGCCGCGCGCGCGCCGGCCAGCAGGCGCGCGGCGAGCGCGGCCGCGGCGGCGGCGTGCTCCAGGCGGAACGCGTCGCCGCGCACGGCAACCACCTCCAGCATGTCCGCCACCGCGCCCTCGTCTGCGCGCGCGGCGCGGCGTCGGCCGGGCCGGCCGGCGCTGCAGCGCGGCGCGCGGGCGCGCGCCGGAGCCGGGCTGCGCATCGGCGCCGCACCTGGGCATGCGGCCGCGGCGGCCAGCGTGCCGCGCACGTCCCGCCGCCGCCACAGCCTATGCATCTCCTGCGCGGGGGGCGGGCGCTCGAGCATGCCGGGCGCGCGCCCCACCGGGCCAGCGGGAGCAGAGCCAGCAGGGTGCGGTGCGAGGGCCTTGGGGAGCCGCGCCTGCAGGTGCGAGAGGCGCGCCTCCAGGGCGCCGCGCAGCGCCGCGTGCCCCTCCACGAGCTGCTCCAGCTCACGGCGCGCTTCCGCGCCGGCGCCCCCGGGCGCCGGGGCCGGAGAGCTCCGGCCACCCGCGGCCAGGAATGGAGCTGGTGCGGCGCCAGGATCCGGCTCGACACCGGCACGGCGGCAGGGCGTGCAGTCGCCCGTGCGCATGCCCGCGGCGTCAGCGCGCGTCGGCGGTGCGGCGCTGTCGGCGGGCGTGCTGGCGGTCCCGAGGCCCCCGCTGCTCCCCTGACATGGCGTGCCTGCACGCGCGGCCCACAGACATGACTCTGGCTGGCCCCTGCTCGGTCCAGCGCTCACATGCTTCGGTAGCAGCGCGGCGCACCAGCCGGCGACGCGCCGCGCGCCAAGGCGGCGGGCGCGTGGGCGCGCGGCGCTCCGTCGCCTGCGGGCACGCTCGACGCTCGGCCGCTGGCCTGGCAGCATGAAATGCACGCAGCGCAAGCGTGGCCTGCAGGGCGAGCTTGCAGGCGGCGCGCACGTGCAGGCGCGCAGCAGCCGTCGGGGGCGCCGGGCGCGCCGGCACGCTCGGCCGCCTTGGGCGCCGCGCAGCTGCGCAGCCGCACGTGCACGCGCGGCGTGACGGGCGCCTGCGCCGCGGGCGCGCCCGCCGCCCCCAGGCCCAGCGCCTGTTCCCCCCAACGAGTCAGCCGAGGGCGCCGCGCAGGCCTGACACGGACGCCGGCGGGCGTCGGGGGCCGCACCACGTGCGCATCCGCGCGCCACAGGCTGAGCAGCGGCCCCTGCACGGCCGCGGCCAGCAGCCGCCCGCCGCCGGCGGCCAGCGCGGCGGGCGCCGGCCAGGCGGCCGGCGCGCTGCTCGCGCGGCGCCCCGGCTCCCAGCGCCATGCGCGCAGCGCGCCCGCGCCCGCCGTGAGCAGCGCGTCGCCGCCCTCCGCAAACGCGATCGCGGTCGCGCCTGCGCCCCTCGCCGACCCCGCTCGCCGCCGCGCGTAGCGCCGCTCGCCGCAGCTCTCCGGCCGGGCCCATGCAGGCGCCCATGACAAGGCCGGAGCGGAGCCGCTGGGTCGATGCAGGGCGGCCGCCGCGCGCCTGCCGGGTCGGGCCCCAGCGTGGCCACGGGCCCGGCTGGCTCCAGGCCCAGCAGGGCGACCGTGCCATCGGCCGCCGCGGCCGCCAGCAGGCGCGCGCGCGGGTGGAACGCCAGGCAGGCGGCCGCGGCGCGCCGCGCGCCAAAGTCGTGCAGCGGCCTGCCTGCGACCAGGTCCCACACCTGCGGCGGCCGGCGCGCACGGCTCCTGCTGGGGCGCCGCGCGACCGTGCTGCACACGGCCTGTCCAGCAAGGCCATCGGCATGGGGAGCGTGCCGTGGCGCAGGGGGAAGACAGGCTCCTGAGCCACTGCATACATCAGCCTCTAGCCACTGGGCCGAGTGCGGGCGTGCTTGGGAGCTGCCATCCAGGCAGCTCCCAAGCCAGCTGGTTGAAGTCTTACGGGCCATCACTGCGCAGTAGCCCAGCCGGCTGGGGCGCACCAGCGCGCGGCCGTCGGCGTCCGCCGACGCCAGCAGCCGGCCGTCCGGCGCGAAGCGCACGTGCGTCACGGGCGCGCGGTGGCCCTTGTACGAGTGCAGGCACGCGCCGTCCCTCAGGTCGTGCAGCCTGGGGCCGCCGCTGGGCTCGGGCGAGCAGGACGCGAGGAACTCGCTGAAGGGGTGCCAGGCGAGCGCCGTGCACGCGCCCGCACGTCCGTCGATGGCCTGGCTGGCTGCGGCCCCGTCACGGCTTTTGAGCCGCTCTGCGGGTTGGTGCTCTGACACTGGACCTTGCATGTCGCGCGGGCAGGCGGGGTCCCACCGCGGCCCGCGCAGAGGTCAAACGTCCTGATTGAGCCGTCTGCACTGCCCGCTGCCGCGTGCTCGTCCTCGGCATCGAGCGCGACGCAGCAGACAGCGGTCTGCCCTCGCAGCCTCTGCGCGCAGGCCGCTCGCAGTCGCTGGGCCTCGCTGCATATATATCAAGATGTCATACCACTCGGGACGTGACCGGTGGGGTTGCCGGTGTGGTCTGTATTGCACGCGGGCAAGAGCCTCGCTTTGCGAGTTCCCGCGACACACGTGAAGGGCTGCCCCACCATGATGGGGCGCGGCTCTGCGGCAGACCACAGGTTGACCTCCGCGTCGCTGCCGCCACTCAGCAGCATGCCGCCGCCCCTGCTGCTCAAGCACACGCAGGTTGGCGCACCTCCGTGCGCATGCACGGCAAAGAGCTGCAGCGGCTCCATCGCCCCCTCTGCCGCTGGCCTGCTGTGGGTGGGCGCCCGTGCCTGCTTGCCGCAGCTGCAGCGGCTGCGCACTTGCAGGGCGAAGCGAAGACAGTTGCCCTGCCTTTGCAATTGCAGGGTTCTAGCCCAGAGTGTGTAGACTGAGGGAGTGTCGAAAAAAAGAGTGAGTGGCTGCTCTTGCAAGCGCACATGCGCCCGAGTAGCCCCCTCCCCGATGCTGCCAAAGCAGCCCGCCTGGAAAAGTGGAGGCGTGTGCTGGGCGCCGTGTGCGTGCTGTACGTTGCTGTGCTGCTCCTGGTCAAGGCGCCAGCCTCCCTGGCCGCGCTGAAACTCGTCTGGCATTCCTACCTGCACGTCCTGCGGCAAAGGTATGCGCTGCACGCCTGCCAAAGCGTGGTGCATTGACGTGACAAGGCTCAATCCAAGCCCGCAAACGCAGGCCGCTCGCCACAAAGGCCGCGACGAGCGCGACGGGCTTTGCAGCCGGCGACAGGCTGGCGCAGGCCCTCCAGCCAAAGGGGTCCGCACGGCCAATCGCGAGCTCGGCGCATCGCGGCAAGTGCTGCGCTGACGCGCCCGCCGCGGCAGGCGCTACTCGCTGGAGCGCACGCTGCGCTTTGCGGCGTTCGGGCTGCTCGTCCACGGCCCCGCCTGCCACTACTTTTACCTGTTCCTGGACTCGCTGTACCTCCCCGCGGACAAGCGCGCCAGCGCGGTGGCGGCCAAGGTCGCGCTGGACCGCGTGCTGCTGACGCCGTTCACGCTCGCCTCCCTTTTCCTGTACTTGGCCGCGCTGGAGGGCAGGCTGGCGAGCGCGCGCCGGACGCTCGGCCTGCAGGTCTGGCGCACCTGGCTGCTCAGCAACACCGTCTGGCCCGCCGCGCACGTGCTCAACTTCCTGTACGTTCCGGCGGACCAGCGCGTGCTCTTTGTGAACGCCATCTCGCTGTGCTGGAACGTCGTGCTGTGCAAGGTGGCCAGCCAGGGGGGGCGCGGGCGCCAGGAGCCGCGCGCCCGGACACTGCCAGTGTGCAGACGCTGAGCCTACGTGCGCTAGCACGGGCTGTGTGGGCGAGTGAAACGAGGACTCGAGCAGTTCGCCAACGTTGGTTAACCAGGGATGGCCGCCGCCCCAAGGGCCGACCCAGGCCTGCAGCTGCTGCGCTTGCCTGCCCAAGGCTGGACCCGGATCACCCGGGCTCCTCTCAGAGCATCCCCGCGCTCAGTCAGTGTGTCGCACGCACGTGCTCTGCCACCAGGAGAGTCCGAGCGCCTCGCCTGTTTGCACGAGGTCCAGGACCGGCTGGCCAGGCCGCGCCGCCAGGCTGCTGTGAAAGGCGCTCCTCTGGTAGTAGGCGGGCAGCCTGGCTGCAGCGCGGCGCGGCAGCCTGAGCGTATGCGGGCGCGCTTGGGGATGACGCGATGGGCGGTGAGGCAGGTTTAGGCAGCGGGCAGCGCCATGAAGCAGATACGCTCGCTGCTCAACAGGAGCAACAGCGAGACGCGAGGCCAGCAGGCAGGGGCCGGTCCCTCGGCTGCGACGACGACGGGGGAGAGGGAGGCCGATGTTCCGTCCGTTGCGAGCCCGGTCGAGCCGCAGGCCGAGCCGGAGCGCGCGCCCGAGCCACCGCTTGCCGGGTGCGGCCCGGCAGAGCACGGGCCGGGTGCTTTGGGGGACGCTGCCCCGGCAGGGGCACTCTCGTGGTACCAATCCAGCCTCGCCCTCTGAGCCTCCTCCTCCCGGGCCGCGCAGGCCCGTGGCTGCGGGGCCCGACTCGCGCGAGGCGCGCGCGTCTAGCTCGGGCAACAAAGCCGCGCCGGCGAGCTTCTACTGCCCCATCAGTATGGCGCGCCCTGGGCACCCCGGCCCCCCCGACCCGCGCGCGCCGCCCAGGCGCGGCGGCCCGCCTGACGCCGCCGCACCCGCGCAGGAGCTGATGGCGGACCCGGTCATGGTCGCCACCGGCCACACCTACGACCGCGTGTGCATAGAGCGCTGGCTGGCGCAGGGCAACCGCACGTGCCCGGTGACCGGCATGCGGCTGCGGCACCTGGAGCTCACGCCCAACTTTGCGCTGCGCAACGCAATCCAGGCGCGCCCGGGGCGCGGCCGCACGGCCACGGGCGGCGGGCGCTCGGCGGTGCGGGGCAGCGGCGCGAGGCGCGGGCGCGCGCGCAGGAGTGGGCGGGGCAGAACGAGATCGTGGTGCCGCACCGGGAGAACCGGCCCAACGCGGCCATGCTGTACAAGTTCGAGGAGGACCACCCCACCAACATCCTGCAGGCGCGGCGCCGGCCCGCGGCGCGCGCGCGCCCGTACCCCCCGCTGCGCTTCCCGCAGGCGCGCGACGGCGCGCGTGCGTGCAGGGCCACGACGAGATCGTGTGGGCGGTGGAGGTCGCCGGCCAGCGCCTGTTCTCCGCGTCGGCCGACAAGACCATCCGCGTGTGGGACATCGAGTCGCGGCGCTGCGAGCAGGCGCGCCGACCGCACGCGGCGGGCCCGCGCGCCGGGCGCCCGGCGCGCCGGCCCCGCGAGCGGGCCGCCAGCCTATCCCTACCCTGACCCTAACCTCTGCGCAGGTGCTGGAGGACCACACGCGGCCGGTGCTGTCGCTGGCGGTGACCGACAAGAAGCTCTTCTCGGGCAGCTACGACTACACCATCAAGGTCTGGTCGCTCGACTCGCTGCAGCGGCTCAAGACGCTGACAGGCGCGCCCGCCGGCCCGCCCCTGGTCAGGCTTCACTGCGCACAGCGCGAAGGTTGCCTCGGGCGCGCGTCGGCTGCCAGCGCCTGAGGCCGCGGCGTGGCGCGCGCAGGGCACACCGACGCGGTGCGCGCTCTGGCGGTCGCCAACGAGCGCCTGTTCTCGGGCAGCTACGACGGCACCGTCAAGGTCTGGGACGTGGACACGCTGGCCTGCCTGCGCACGCTGGCCGGCCACACCGGGCCCGTGCGCACGCTGGTCTACTCGGGCGGCCACATGTTCAGCGGCTCGTACGACAAGACGGTGCGGCGCCCCCCGCGCCCGCGCCGCCGCCGCACCGCGCCGCCGCGCGCGTGCCTGTGTGGCGGGTCGCGGCACGACCCCGCTGGGCGTATGTGGCTCCATGCGGTGCGGCGCGGTGCCTGCCGCGGCGCGCGTGCGCGGCGCATTGGGGGGCGGCCGCGCGCGCGCCAGCGCCGCGCGCGCGCAGGTGCGCGTGTGGAATGTGGAGAGCCTGGCGTGCCTGGCGACGCTGCAGGGCCACAGCGGCGCCGTGCGCGCGCTGGCGGCGTCCCCGGACCGCGTCTTCTCCGGCAGCGACGACACGACCATCAAGGCGCGCGCGCCTGCCAGGCGGGGCGGCCGCACGCCGCCGCCGCGCTGCACGCCTGCATCCAAGCGCGGGCAGCCCTCGGGGCCAGGCTGCCGCCCGGTGCCAGGGGGCGGGGCTGCGGGCGCGCCTGGTGGGCAGGGGGCGGCTCGGGCTGGGGAGGCGGCAGGGCCTCGGGGACGGCGCGCCGAGCCGCGCGGCTGCGCGCGCGGCGGCAGGTGTGGGACAGCCACACGCTGCAGTGCCTGCGCACGCTGGAGGGCCACGAGGACAACGTGCGCGTGCTGGCCGTGGGCGACCGCTTCCTCTACAGCGGCTCCTGGGACAAGAGCATCCGGTGCGCGCCGGGCGCACGCTCGCCTGGTCGAGGGTCATGGACAGCGACGCCCTCGCGCGACGCCGCCCGCCCTGCCGCGCCCAGCGGGAGCCGAGCATGCGCCGCGCGGCCGCCCGCGCGGAGCCTGATCGGGCGGCGGCCGCGCAGGGTGTGGGACACGGAGCGGCTGGAGGTGGTCCGCGTGCTGGAGGGCCACAACGAGGCGGTGCTGGCGCTGGCGGTCGGCGACAGCTTCCTCGTCTCCGGCTCGTACGACACGTCCGTGCGCTTCTGGTCGCTGGACACGCTGCGCTGCGTGCGGTGCGCGGCCCAGCCCACGCCCTTTCGGCATCGGAGGGGCGCGCGGGCGCGCGAGAGCGGCGCGCTGCACGGCGCGCCGGCTGCGTGCGCGCGCTCAGCACGCCTGGGGCGGCGGGCGGCGCCTGATGGCGCGCGTGCCGGGCGCAGGAAGTGCGAGGGGCACGACGATGCGGTGCGCGTGCTGGCGGTGGCGGGCGGCAAGGTGTTCTCCGGGTCGTACGACGGCTCCATCGGCGTGTGGTGACGGGTCCGGCCGGCTCCAGTCGCCTGGCCGCGGGCCGGGATGGGGGCTGGGGCGGGACGCGCTGCGTCTCGCGGGCGGTCGTCGCAGCGCACAGCCGCGGTCCGCCGGCGCCAGGCTGCTGAGGAGTCGAGCGCAGGGGCCAAGCCCGGGCCTGCCACCAAGCTCGGGCCTGTCGTTGCGAGCGGAGTCGCTCGGTGTACTCTCTGCCGTTGAGTGCATGTACTTGTATGTTTGGTGTGTGCTGCGTGTTGAGCTCTGCTTACGCGGTGGGCGTCCTGGTGGTGTTGCGTGCGGTGAGTTCGGTTGAGGAGAGGATCGGTTGGGCCGTGTTTTGTGTGACCAAGGCAGGCGGCCGTGTAACAAACGAGCCAGAGCCCTTGACCACAGTCCGCATGCCGTGCTCTGACAGGCGTCTTTGCTTGCTGGCTACCGAGCAGCAGCGATCACAGCAGGGAGCGTCGACCCTAAAAAACGCGGGCCTCGAGTGGCTCGGGCCGCGCAGCGCACAGACGCAGCTGCGGCAGCCGGGCGCGGGCGCGGCTGTCAGAGCCAGGGCGTCCAGCCCTCGTACATGCGCGCGAGCGCGTCCGTGCTGGTCGCCTGGCGCAGCAGGAGGTCCACCTGCTCCGCGGGCGTCAGCGGCGCGCCCCCGCCGCGGCCCGCCCCGTCCGCCGCGCCGTCCAGCTTGGCCCAGAAGCGGGCGAGCACGGCGCGCGCGTGCGCGCGCCGGTCGCGCGCGCGTCGGCCGGCGTGCCTGGAGGGCTCGCCCGCGCGCGCGCCGCCCGCGGCCGCCGCCGCGTCCGCGCCCGGCGAGGCGCCCGCGGGTGCGGCGGCGAGTGGCGAGGGCGCGCGCCGCTCCGCGGCCGCGCCGCCGCCATCTGCGTCGGCGTCCGGCTCTGCGTCGGCGGGGCCGGCGGCGCTGCTGGGCAGCCCCTGACTGAGCGACGCGGCGGCGGCGGCGGCGGCGGGAGGCGTCGCCGTAGTCGGGCCGCCGCTCGCGCCGCTGGCGCGCCCCGGCGCCGCGGCGCCGCCGTACTCCTGCGCCGTGCAGGTTGCGGCCTCAGAGGCCTGCGTGTGCTCGCTGCCGCCGGGCTGCTGCTGCAGGCAGGGGCACGCATGGCGCGCGGTCAGAGGCGAGCGCGGGGGCGCGCCTCCTGCAGCGCGGCCGCCTCGGCCGCCGCGGTGGCCGCCAGCTCCCGCAGCGCGGCGTCGCAGTCCTCTGCCGCCGCCGCCGCAGCCTGCAGCCGCGCGCCCTGCGCCCGCAGCGCGCAGCCGGCCCCTCAGGCCTCGCCGCGCCCGACGCGCGCATGCGCGGCCCAGCAGCGTGTTCAGTGTCAAGACCGGGAGCTGCCGTCGGCGACAGGCGGGGTGCGCGGGGCGGGCCAGCTCGTGCGCAGCGTCCAGGTGCGGCGCGAGCGCGGCCGCCAGGTCTGCGGCAGCCGGCGCCGCGCTGGGGTCGGGCGGGCAGGGCAGCGCGGCAGCCACGTCGGCCAGGTGCCCCGGCAGCTCGGAGACGGCCGCCACCGCGTCCGCCGCCGCGCGCCGCGCGCGGCCGGCCAACTCCGGCAGCGCCTCGGCCAGCGCGCCCGCCGCCTGCGCGGGCGCCGCCCGCGGCCGTGGCCCCTGTGGCGTTCCAGGCAGCAGGGTGCTGGCGCGCCATGCACGCCGCCCTTCATATCGATGAGTGCTGCAGAGGCCCGCTCCTCGCGCCCCGCTCCTCGCGCCAGAACACAAGCAGGCGGCCCTCGACTGGCAAAAGAGGCAGGGCGGCAAGGCAGTCAGAGTGGTCTTGCTGAAGGGCGCGCGCCTGTGCGGCGGCGTCCACGTCGGCCGCCAGGGCGCCCGCCTGCTGCAGCGCGCCGCCCGGCGCCGCCGCGCCAGCGCCCTCCGCGGCGGCCGCGGCGGCCGCCAGAGCGCGCGGGCATGCGGCCGCCGCCGCCGCCAGGCTTGGGCCCGCACCCGCCAGCGCCGCCTCGGCCTCGGCGGCGGCGGCGAGCGCCGCGTCGCGCCTCTGCTCGGCTGCGGCGGCGGCAGCGGGCGCCAGCTCGGGCGCCGCAAGCGCCCGCCGCGCCTGGGCAGCCTGTCGCACACCCGCTTAGGGTCTGCAAGCCCATCTGCGCGCCCGCACCAAGCTCTGCCGTGGCACCCTGTGCCGGAGCCCTGCGTTGCACGGCATGCCCTGTGCCGAATCCCCTGCCCCAACGCAATGAGCGCTGTGACAGCCATCCTTCCTCGCCCCGCCGACAAGCGCCACGAGGCGGCACGCAGCCCGCGCGAGTGCGGGGCGCTACCTCCTGCGCCGCCGCGGCGAATGCAGCGCACGCGTCCTGCAGCTGCCGCAGCAGCGGCGCGGCGCGCGCCAGCAGCGCCGCCGCGCCGCCCTCCGGCTCGCGGCCCTCCCTGCGCGCGGCGCGCCGGGCCATGTCGCGCGCTGCGGCCCTCCGCGCGCCAGGCACCGCGGCGCTGCGCATGCGCAGCACAGCAGGCGAGCGCGGGCGCGTTGCGCGGCTGCCGACGCCGCGGCGGGCGGAGGGCCAGCACCGCGCCTGGCCAGCTCCAGCTGCAGCACCGCGGCCGCCAGGCGGCCCAGCGCGCCGGCTTGCTCCTCCGCCAGTGCCAGCCAGCGCGCGCGCGCCTCCAGCAGGCGCTGCACGCGCGCGCCAATGGCCGTGAGCGGCCGCGCATGCCGCGCTCGGCGTGCCAGGCTGTCGGCGCAGCCGAGCCCTCCCGCCCCTCGACACGCCCACGAGAGCGCCCAGGCGCTGCCGTCCCGCCTCCTTGGCCGAGCGCTCGTGCTGGTCCTGCCACGCCGACGTGTGCACGGCCAAGCGCAGCGCACGGGGCCTTCTGGAAGCAGGGTTAACCCAGGCCCCGGCCACGCAGCAGGGCAGGCGCGCCTGCAGGCGCGGCGCGGCGGCCGGCGCCGCGGCGGCCGCGGCGGCGGCCAGCTCGGCCTCCAGGCCGGCGCAGCGCGCGCGCCAGCGCCGCAGCGCCGCGACCGCGCCCGCCAGCGCGCGCGCGGCCGGCTCCAGCGTCGCCAGCAGCTCGCCGCGGCGGTGCCGCAGCGCCCAGCCGCCGCCCTGCGCGCCGGCGGCCGCGTCACAGGGCGCGCCGCGGGGACTGCGGGCGGCACGCCTGGCGCGGCTCCGCCGCAGGTGGCTGTACGGGGCGCACGCCCAGCTGCCACCCGCCCAAATGCCAACGGGCCTGTGCTGGGGGCAGGTGAACTCTGAGCTGGACCCACTGCGGCACGTCATCGCTGCACTACACGCCTGTTGGACGACAGCACCGCCTGCACAGATTGCACGCCAGGGGCGCCGGGGGCGCCTGCGCGCCCGTGCCGCCGCAGCAGAGCCTGACGCGCTGGAGCGACAGGCAGGGCGCATGCGCCGCTGCACAAACAGACAGCGCACCGCGGCAGCGACCTCTCGCGGCGGCGCGGCCAGCGCGCCCGCGGCCGCCAGCGCGCCCTCGTGCAGCCACTCCGCGCGCGCCACGCCCACCGCCGCGAGCCGCAGCGGCGCGGCGGCCGCCGCGGCCGCCGCCGTGCGCTGCGCGGCCGCCAGCGCGCCCAGCTCGCCGCCGGCGCGCGCGCACGCGGCCAGTGCCGCCGCCGCCGCGGGCTGCCCGGCGGGCTGCGGGCTGCCCGGCCGGCCGGCACCCGCGCCGCGGTCCGCATCGGCCTCGTCGGGCGTCAGGGAGTCTGGCGGGCAGGGCGCGCCGCCCGCGTCGGAGCCCGCCGCGCCGCTGCCGCCCGCATCGAGCTGGAAGCCCATCAGCACGCCCCCGGCCTCGTCCTCGGCGGACGACGCCAGGGAGCTGGGCCAGCCCGCGGCAGCGCCGCCGTTCGCGTCGCACGCAGCCGCCTCGCCAGGCGCGCCGCCGGCGACGCTGCCGGCGCGCCAGAGCGCGGCCCCGCCCGGGCCGCCGCCCGCGCACCCGCCTAGCACGCGCAGGGCGTCCGTTGCAGCCGCCGCCGTGCGCGCGCCCAGGCGCGCGGCGAGCGCGCGCAGCAGCGCCGCTTGCGCGCCGCGCGCAGGCGTGGCGCCCTCGAGCCCCGCTTCGCCGCCCGGGCCATGGGCCGCGGCTACCACGTCGGCCGCCGTGGCCACCACCCAGGCCCGGCCGTTGCAGCGCTGCAGGGCCTCGCCCGCGCCGGCGCCGTCCGGCAGCGCATCCTCGCGCGCGAGCACGTCCGCCAGCAGCGCGGCCAGGCTGCGCGCCGCTGCCAGCAGCGGCGACGCGGCGTCGGCGCGCGCCGGCAGTGCGGCCACGCCGTCGTCGCCCACCGCGGCGGCCCAGCGCGCCGCGCAGGCGGCCGCCTGCGGATAGACTGGCGCGGTCAGCAGCGCGGCGCCGCCCGGCTGGAGCGACACCCGAGCTAGAGGGCGCAAAGCGCGGCCTGCGCGAGCCCTGCAACGAATAGTGACAAGCTCAAGAGGGCTTCGCGCCTGCTGCTGCAGCGCGTCCACCGCCGCATGGTGCGCGGCGCCGCCCAGCGAAGCGGCGGCCGCGCGGAGCGCCCGCGCCTCCTGCCCGCAGGCGAGGATGTCCCGCACGCCCTGCGCGGCCGCGCGCCTCAGCGCACGGGCGCCGCGGGCAGGCCGGTGGCGCGCCTTGCCAGCAAACTCCAGGGGCTTTGGCCCGACCTCTGAGCTGCAGGTAGGAGGGCGCAGCGGTGCAGCCGCGTGGGCGCGCCTGCTGCATGCCGCGGGTCAGCGGCTCGCAGGCGGCCAGCTGCGGCAGGATGGCCACCTCCGCGCCCGCGGCCGCCGCCAGCGCGGCCTCCAGCACGCCCAGCGCACCGGCCAGGCCCGCGGCCGCGGCCGCGAACGGCGCGGCCGCCGCGTCGCCCGCGCCGGCCTCGCGCGCGGCCGCCCGCAGCGCGTCGCAGGCGGCGCCGGCGCCGGCGACGAGTGCGGCTAGCTGGAAGAGCGAGCCGGGCGCGCCGGGAGCCTGCGCGCCGTCGCTGTGCCCCGTCGCGTCCGCCCCAGCGCCGCGACGGGTGAGCGCCGGGTCACGCACAGACGGGGCACGGCAGGCTGCTGAGCTCATCCGAGCTCGACCGACTGCTTAAAGCACGACCCCGCTGCGCGGCGTATCCCGGCACGCCCCGGGCCACGAGACGACCCTTGCATCCCCAGGCGCATCGCCCAGCTTACAAAAGGCGTGGCAGGCTGTGCGCGCACTGCGCACGCGGCGAGCTCGTCAGCGGCGCCGGCCGCGTAGAGCGCGGCCGCGCCGCGCAGCACCGCGGCCGCGCCGTCGTGCGCGGCCGCGCGCTCGGCACCCTCGAGCAGCGCGCGCAGAGCGGCGGCGCGCGCCAGGTCGGCCTCCGCCCGCCGGCCGGCCAACTCACCCAGCGCCGCCTGCGCGCGCCCTGCGCGCGCGCGCGCGGCCCTGCCTCACGACCCCCGCGATGGTCCTGCGAGCGGTGCCGTCTGACCTGTTGATCAACAGCTGCTCATAAAAAGGGAGGCATGCTCTGGACGCGGCGTGCAGACATGCAGGGATGCCGGCATGCGCGTCGGCGCGCCAGGCTCCGGCCGCGGGCCCTGGCGCGGGGGCCCACCTTGCATGGCCGCGGCCGCGCGCCCGGCCTCCTCCAGGGCGCGCACGCGCGCGCGCCAGTCGGCCAGCGCATCCGCGGCCGCCTCCGCAGCGTGCGCCTGGTCCGGCGCCAGCGCCCAGGCGCCCTCAAAGGAGGGCATGGCGGCGGCGGCCGCGTCGCTGAGCAGCGCCTGCGCGGCGGCCGCTCCGGCCGCGAGCGCGGCGCCCCAGCGCGCGTGGCCGCTCGTGGCCGCGTAGCGCGCCGGCAGCACCAGCTGCAGCGCCGCCGTGTACTCCTGCGCGGCGCCCGGGCCGCATGTCAGGGTTAGGGTCAGGGCATGCGGGACCCCCTCGGCAGACCAGCCCCCATGTACTCCCACGCAAGCCCTGGCAGCACGTGGCTGACCGTGCGCAGCAGGGTGACAAGCGAGGAGCAGAGCGCCCCGTTGGAGTGCAAGCAGCTTTGGCCCAGGCTGGGCGCCGGCGCGCGCGCGCGGGCGCCACCTGCAGGGCCGCGACCGCCGCGTGCGCGGCCTTGTCCCGGCGCGCCAGCAGCGCGGCGCCCTCCCGATCGGCGGCAGCCACGGCGGCGGCCAGGGGCGGTGGGACGGCTGCGGCGTCGCCCGGCGCGCCCAGCGCGGCTGCCAGCACGCCAGGCGCCCCCACGGACCCGCCCGCGGCAAGGCGCAGGGGCGCGCGCGCTGCGGAGGACAGCCAGTGCTCCGGCGCCAGCGCCAGCTCGCGCGGGATGCCCGCCTGCAGGCCGGCTGCCGTCCGCTCGTGTGCGTCGGCGGCGGCCCTGCACTGGCGCGCGGCGGCCGCGGCTGCGGCGCACAGCTCAGCGACCGCGCTGCGCAGGCGGGGCCGCGTGCGCTCGGCGCACGCCAGCGCCGCCACCGCGCCCGCGCGCGCCGCGGTCGCCGCGTCGGCAGTCGCCCGCGCGTCCGCGGCGTCCCGTGCCGCGCACGCGCGCGCGGCCGCCCAGCGCCCGGCGTCCTGCGCGGCGGCCGCCAGCGCGCGCAGCTGCTCGGCTGCGCCGCCGAGCGCGCCTGGCAGCGGGCCCAGCGCGCGCGCGCGCTCGGGCGCCAGCTGCGCGTGCCGCGATGTAAACGATGCCAGCGCCACGGCCAGGTCGCGGCCCTGCGCGCGCGCGCGGGGGTCGGCCGGGCGCGGCGCAACCGTGGCACGCGCCTCGCGCATGCCTTATCTTCCACAGAACAGGCCTGAAGGCCAGGGGAGCGGGAGGCGCGGCGAGGCGGCGCAGCGTCGCGCACACCGAGGCGGGGCGGGCACGAGGCGGCGGGCAGCGCGTGCTGCGCCGCCCCTGGGCGGGGCAGGCGCACGGCCGGGGCCGCGGGCGCGCCTGGCGCGCATGGCGGTCGTCGCGCTCGGCGGCCCAGTCGACGAGCGGGTCGGCCAGCTGGGCGGCCAGCAGCGCGCCGAGCGCGGGCCCGCCCGCGCACAGCGCGCCCAGCGCCGCCTCGCAGCCCGCCCGGAATCGGCCGCCCGCGCCGGCCACGCCCAGCGCGCCACGCAGCGTCTGCGTGAGCCGGAACGGCACGAGCTCCGGCACGCGCAGGCGCCGCCCGCGCTCGAACAGCACGCCAAAGTCGATGTGCACGAGCGCGCCGCTGCGGGCGTCCAGCAGCAGGTTGCCCAGATGCCGGTCGCCCAGGCCCAGCAGCCAGCCGAGCACGCTCATTACGGCGGCCGAGCGGCCGAACGCGGCGCGCCGGGCCCAGGCGTCAGCAGCGCTGCGCGCGGCCGCGTCGAGCTCGCGCGCGAGCAGGTCGGCCGGCGCGTCGGCGGCCAGGCCGCGGAAGACGCCCGCCAGCAGGGCGGGCGGCCAGGCGGCGCGCGGCGTCGCGCGGCTCAGGCCCGCCGCCTCCAGCGCCGGCAGCAGGCGCGCGTAGAACATCTCCGCGCCGCTCGGCGCCGCGCCGGCGCCGGGCGCGCCGGCCGCCGGCTCGGCGCCGGGCGCGCCCGCGCGCCGCGCCTGCCACGCGCGGAACAGCGCCCACAGCGGCACGCCGCCGCGCACCCACTGCAGCAGGCCCAGGCGCGCGCCCAACGGCGCCACGTCGAACGTGGGCGCGGCCAGCCGGCGCTCGGCCGCGCCCGGCTCCGCGGCCAGCAGCGCGTTGGCCGCGCGCAGCAGCTGCACCACGCGCTCGTCCAGGCGCAGATCCTCGCGGCCCTGCGCGGCGGGGGAGGTTCGGGTCAGAGCAGGGCGCAGGCGCGGGACCGCTCACCAAGTCCTTGCTGCCTCCAGGAGCGCATGCGGGTGCGGGCCGCGGCCGCGCCAGGCGCGCCGCTGGCGCAGGCCCCTTGCCCGCCGCCGGGCGCCCTGCCATGCACGGCGGCAGCCGACAGGGGCGCGCAATTGCGCGGACGCGCCTTGAGCAGGAAGTCGCGCGCAACGCCGTCGCTGCCGAGCAGGCGCAGGCGCTTGGGGCGCGTCTTGGTGGCCAGCGCCACGACAGCGCCGTCCACGGCGGCCAGCGTCACGAGCGCGCCGCCCTCGGCGCAGGGCATGGGCGCCGCGCTGCCCGCCAGGCGCGCCAGCGCCGGCGACAGCTCCGCCAGCGCGAGCGCCTGGTCGCCACGCCCAAGCCGCGCCGCGAGAGAGGCGGCCAGCGCGCGTGCTGCGGCCAGCGCGGCCGCCGCCGGCTCGCCGCCGGGCGCCGGCGCGCGCAGCGCGGCCAGCAGGCCGCGCAGGCGCGGGCCGTAGCGCGCCGCGAACGCGGCCTCAGCCGGCGTGGCCGCGCCGCCGTCCACGGTCGCGCGCAGGCGCGCCTCCACCGCGGCCGCCGGCGGCGCCATGACCGCCGCGTAGCGCTCAGCCAGCAGCGCGGCGCGCTCGCTGGGCGGCGCGCCAGCCAAGCGCGCTGCCTCGGCGTCGGCGGCCGGCGCGCGGCGCGCCATGTCAGCGAGCACCTCCTGCAGCGCGGCGTGCCACTGCTCCTCCCACAGTACGGCCACGCGGGCTGCCTCCGCCATGAGCGCCTCCGCCGCCGCAGCCGCCACTGGGTCGGCCCGCCGCAGCGCCGCCGCCAGCGCGGCCAGCTCGCCGGCGCCGGCCGCGCCGCCGGCGCCGGCCAGGCCCGCCTCGCGCAGCACGGGGTAGAGCGCCGCGGCCGGATCCGCGCGCGCCAGCGCGCGCAGCAGGCCGGCAGCGGCCGTGCGCACGCCGGCCGCCGGGTGCTGCAGGTGCGCCAGCAGCTGCGGCGCCACGGCGCGCCAGGCGCGCGCGGGCACGCGCGCCAGCTCCGCGCCCGCGCCCGATTCCCCGGCGCCCTCCGTGCCGGCCTCACCGTCGGCGCCCCCGCCGCCCAGCGCAGCCAGCGCCTGCAGCACCCGCAGCGACTCCAGCGGGCTGCCCGCGTCGGCGCGCCGCGCGTCCGCCGCCAGTGCCGCTGCGCCCGCGCACAGAGCCGCCCAGAGCTCGCCCCGCCGGCCGCCGGCCGCCGGCGCGTCTGCCTCCCACTCGGGCGGCTCGCGGCCGCCGCCGGCGCCGGCGCGCGTGAGCAGCCAGTCCGCCAGCGCGCCGTGCGCGGCGGCCGCCGCGGCGCCGGCCGGCGGCGCCGCGGCCGCCGCGAACGTCAGGCAGGCACGCGCGACGGCGTCCCCGGCCGGCGCGCCGCCGTCCGGCAGCGCGCCCGCCTGCGCCCAGGCCGCCAGCAGCAGGCACGCGTGCGCCGCGGCGGGCGCCCGGTCGTCGACCGGCGGCCGGCCCGCGCTCGCCACAAGCGGCTCCAGCGCCTGCCACAGCGCGAGCGCGGCGCCGCGCGCTTCGCCGCCGTCGCAGCGCAGCGCCGCGCGCTCGGCGGCCGCCGCCAGGCGCAGGCCCGCGTCCGCGCCGGCCAGCAGGCCCGGGAGCAGGCGCTGCGCCAGGCCCACGTTGCCGCGCGCGCGCGCCGCGCGCGCCAGGCGCAGGCGCAGCCCGCCCGCGTCCGGCCCGGCAGCGGGCGCGCCCGGCGCGCCGTCGGCCAGGCGCAGCGCGCGCAGCCAGGGCCCGCACTCCGGCCCGCGCGCGCCCGGCCCGGGCGCTGCCAGGCCGCGGTCGGCCGCGCCCAGCGCGGGCGCGCGCGCCAGCTCCGCACGCGCGCCCGCGGCCGCGCCGGGCAGGCGCACGCCCAGCACCCCCTCGCCCAGCGCCAGCGGCGCCAGCTGCGGGAGCAGCGCCGCGGCCGGCGCGCCGCCGCAGCGCGCGAGCGCCGCGGCGGCCGCCACGCCCGCGCGCGCCGCGCCGGCCGCCACGCGCGCGGCCAGCGCCGGCGCGTGCGGCGGCGCGCCCGCGCCCGCGCCCAGGTGCGCGGCCAGCGCGGCGGCATCTAGCACGCGGCCGGCGCTGATGGGCACGGCCAGCCAGTGCCCCGCCGCGCCCAGCTCGGCCAGCAGCGCGGCCTCCTCGCCGCGCGCAGCCGCCTGCGCGAGCGTGGCGGGCGGCGGCGCGTGCGGCGCCCACGCGGCCGGCAGCCGGTGCGCGCCCTGCGCGGCCTCGCCCGCCCAGGCGTCCAGCGCGGCAAACTCCAGCGCGGGCGCCCAGGCCGCCATGCGCAGCGCCGCCTGCGCGGCGCGCGGTCCCTCACGCCCGCTCCCAGAAGCGCAAACGTGGAGCGAAGCGCGAGGCGGCAGCCAGTCCCAGGTGGGGCGGCGCGGCCGCGCCCGCTGTGCGTGATGCCAGGCCGCGCGCGCGCAAGCAGCGACCAGGGGCAGGGTTGGTGCGCGCGCCCACCTGCGCGCCCGCTGCGTCGCCCAGGGCGAGTGCCGCGGCCGCCTGGTGGCGCCGCTCCTCGGCCGGCGGCAGCGCCAGGGCCGCCGCCGGCAGGCCGGGCGCGTTGGCAGCGCCCGCCCGCTCTCGCAGCGCCTGTCCCGGCTGGCCGCCCTTCAGGCGCAGCCAAGAAGCCCCAGTGCTGGGTACCGAGCAAACACGGCGACGCTGAGCCCTGCTGCAAGGCAAATAACCACGCGCTCCCCTGCTGCAGGCCAAGCCACAGCGGCACCACGCCCCACACGCGTCATGGCGCCGCTCGCCAGGTGCGTGCGCATGCGCCGCCAGCGCCGACAGCCTGCGGCCGCCGCAGGCCCGCCAGCCCGCCTGGGGCCCCCGCCTCCCAGGGCCGCACCCTGAGCTCCGCCAGCCAGGCGCCCAGCGCGGCCCCGTCGCCCACGGCCGCGTACGCGTCGCACGCCGCGGCCGCCAGCGCGGCAGCCTCCTCGGCGCCCAGCGGCGCGGCCGCGGCGGCCGCGCGCCGCAGCAGGCCAGTGTGCAGCGCGGCCGCACGCTCGTGCGCGCCGGCCGCCGCCGCGGCGTAGCCGCGCATCCAGTCCAGCGAGGCCGCCCAGGCCTGCACGCCGGCGCTCCTGCGCAGCACGGAGCGGGCCCTGTCGCGCCCGCGGGACGCGTCCAGCGCTCACAGGCTCACACGAACGCGCCCACAACCCTCGACCTGCAGGAGGACGAGGGCGCCCGGCAGGCACAACGCAGGCCGGCCAGCCGTTGCATCACACGCTGCAGAGCGGCGCTGCCGAGGGCGCGCCCGGTGAGCAGGCCGGCGAGCGGGGCGAAGACGCGCGCCGCGTGCGCGCGCAGCCCCTCAATCTCGTCGGGCTCGCCGAGCGCCGCGAGCGCGGCCGCGGCCGCGCGCAGCGCCTCGCGCACGTCGTCCGCCAGGCGCTCCGGCGCGCTGGCTGCCTCGGACGCAGGGTCAGGATTTGCGCCAGAGCCCTGCGAGCGGACGTCCGGCGCGGAGGAGGCTGCCGCGTCGGTGTCGGGCGCGTCGGGCGCAGGTCCGGCGCGGCGGGCCAGGATGCGCGGCTGCGGCGCGCCGCGCGCCGGCTCTGGGCCGGGCGACGCGGCGGGCGGCGGGCCGGCGGGCGGCGTGGGCGTGGCCGGCCGCTGCTCGGCGAGCAGGGCGGCCAGCCGGCTGCGCGCGTCTGCCAGCTGGCCCATGGCGGCGGCGGCCGCCGCGACGTGGTGGCCGACGGCGGCCGCGCCGCGCATCAGCAGCGGCCGCGCGCGCGCCGCCCACTCCTCGCAGGCCTGCGCCGCGTGCGCGATCGGCCTGCGCTCACCGCCCAAGCTCGAGCCATGCGACGCCCTGCCTGCACCAGAACTATAATCGCTTGGCCGGCCGGCCGGCTCGTGGGGTCCTGGCGTAGCGCCAGCCGTCGAGGCGGGCGCGACCTGGGGGCGGCCGTGCGCACCCGGCGATTCTTGGGCGCGGCGAAGAAGGCTGCAGCGGCGGCGCTGGGCGGCGGCGCGCCGGCGCAGCCCTGGCACGCCGCCGCCAGCCGCCTCTCCAGCGCGCCCGCCAGCTCCACCAGCAGCCAGGCGCGCTGCAGGCCCGGCGGCGCGCCGCGCTCGCGCCCGCCGGGCGCGGCCGGGCCCGCGCACAGCGCCTGCGCGCGGCGCCGCGCGTCGGGCGCAGCCGGCGCTAGCGGCGCGGCCCAGCGCGCTGTGCACCCCTGAGCTGCAGACAACTCGAAGATATGCCTGCGGTGCCAGGCCACAGCCGCGCGGCGGAGCTCGGCGCGGTGCTAGGCGCGTTGCCGCCTGCACCGGGCGCGCCAGGCTGGGCAGGCCCCCACCCCGCGCGCAGCCAGGGTAGGGTAGAAGCCGGGACCCGGTACGCACCTGCAGCGCCGCCTCCAACGCGGCCAGCGTCTGTGTTGGCCCGCCCCCCAGGCAGCGCAGCCGCTGCTCGACCAGCGCGCCCGCCGCGGCCTGCGCCAGCGCCCACGCCGCTGCATCCCCGCTCGCGGCCTCCCTGCGCGCGCGCGCGCCCGCCCCGCCGTCATCACGCGCGCCCGCCGCCGGCTTTGGGCATACGACAAGTAGTGGCCGCCCATGGCCTTTCAGGAAAGGGTGGTGCGTCGCCCTGGGCATATGCGAGGCCAGTGCCCACAGCCTGGCGGCGCTACCGTACCCTACCCATACAGCGGCGCTGGGAAAGAGCGGCGGCGCAGCCTGGCGGCGCGCGAGCGGCGCGCACCGGCCGGGCAGCGCGCCGCAGGACTGCGCCAGGCGGACCAGCCACGCTGCGGAGCCTGGGCGCGCGGCGGCGCCGGCGCCGGCGCGCGGCGCGGCCAGCAGCCGCGGCGGCGGCGCCTGCACCAGCCAGGCCAGCGCGCGATCCAGGTCCGCAGCGGACATCCCCGTCGGCATTGGCACCCCCGGCCGGGGCGCCGGGACTAGCGCATCCTCCTGCCCAGACAGGTCGCCCTGTGAGCACGCCAATGCGGTCACAGCATGCGCAGCCGTGCCTGCCGATGCCTGCGCAGCCTTGTGCGCGCCGTCTGGCGCTCATGCGTCACGCGCACCCGCCGCCGCAACCCCCGTGCGCGGGCGCCGGCGGCGCGCTTTAACAGCCCGGGGCGCGCCTCCAGCTGCCCGCCCAGGCCGCTGGCTAGCCAGGCGAGGTGGGGCGCCAGCGCGGCCGCCGCGGTCGCCCACGCCGCTCGCGCCGCGTCGTCCGGGTCGGACTGCCGGTCGAGCACCACGGCCGCCAACGCCGGCCCCTGCTCGCGCGTCCCCCGACTGAGCCGGCGGCAGTGCAGCCCCGCACTCGCAGCTGAGCACATCCACTCAGCACGCCGACATACAGTAGCCCTCGACTTGAGGCTGGGCGCATGTGGCCGCAAGCAGCGCACGCGCGGCTCAGCAGGCGGGCCCACCTGGCCATCGGCCGAGCACGCCGCTTCGCTGCGCGACAGCAGGGGCGCCAGCGCGGCCGCCGCGCGGCCGGCGGCGGCGCGCACGCGCGCGCTGCCGGCGACCGCGGCGCCCAGCACCGCGCCCACGCCCAGCCGCTGGGCGTCCTCATCATCCCGCACACCCTCGTCTCCCTTGTCCCGCACCACCTCGCCCCCGCCCTCGCCCTCGTCGTCCCGCGCTCGTGCGGCCAGCGCCGCCACCCAGGCCAGCGCAGCCTCCCGGACAGCCACAGGCGCAGGCTCGTGCGCGGCCACGCCCGCCGCGAGGCGCATCGGGTCCGCCGCCGGCGGCGCGTCCGGGTCGGCGAGCGCCAGGGGGAGCGCAGCCGACGGGTCCCCGCCGCCGCCGCCGCCGCCGCCGACGCCGCTCCCCCCCGGAGCCGCGCCCGGGCGCTCAGACAGGCGGCGCAGCAGCGCGAGCGCCTGAAGCCACAGCTGGGGCGCCGCCGCCGAGAACCCTGCGGCGGCAAGCGCAGCCCTAGGCAATGCGTGCACTATAGTGCCCGGCGCTCCGGCAGCGGGAACAGGGTGTGCCGGGGCCAGGGCCTGTCGCGCCGCGGCGCGACCCTCCAGCCTGCCGGCGTGGCGCCACGTCCTGGGCAACAGCGCGCACGGCTGCCGCCAACGAGCACTACGAGATTGGGCCGGCAAAGATGCCTGGGCGCGATTATCCGCGCCCGGCGGCACGAATGGGGCCGCGCCTGAAGGCTCGCAGAGCGGCGCCAGCGCGGCCCACACGGCCGCGCGGTCGCCCGGGCCGGCGCGCGGCTCGGGCGGGCCGCCCGCACCCGCCGGGCCTGGCCCGCCGCCGCAGAAGCGCTGCAGCACGCCCAGCAGGAACGCTGCCTTTGCGGCCGCGCGCCGCCCGCAGGCCCCTGCCGCACCCGCGCCCCGCGCCTGCTCGGCCAGGTCGGGCAGCAGGGCTGCGAGCGCGGGCGCGGGCGCATGCGCGTCGGCGCCCGGCGGCCGCCCCAGCAGCGCCAGGTGTGCCGCGGCGAGCGGCGCCGCCAGCGCGGGCGCCCAGTGCAGCCTGCGCGCATGCGGGCGCGCGCTGACACACGGGGGTTGTGCAAGCACCGAGGCGGCTCGCGACTGCCCCGCATCAGTGCGCTGTTCGCGGAAGCCGCCGGCAGCGGAGCAGTGCCTTGCGCTCCCGCCAAGCATGGACACATTGAAATGGCCTCGGAGCGGCGGCGCCGAGGAGCCCGCCGCGAGGCCCGGCGGCCCACCTGAGATCCGAGAGCGGGGAGCCGCTGTGCAGCAGGCGGGTGTAGATGTCAGCTGGCACAGTGCCTTGGAAGCGCCCCAGCGCCTGCTCCAGCGCGTGCAGCGCGAGGCCCGCATCGTGCGACGAGACAGCCTGCGCGCGCCCCACGCACACTCGACCATTGCGGTACAGCCCCACAAGGCAGGCTTCTCGTTGCAGCAAAGCAGCGCTGAGCAGCCTTCGGCCCGCTCAGCTTGAGCAGGCCCCCAGCTGATCCCCAGTCGACCCCAGTAGACGCACCGCCTGCACCGGCGAGTCGGGCGGCTCGGGCGCCGCCGCGCCGCCGCCCAGCAGGCGCAGCAGCAGGTCGACCTGGGCGCTGAGCAGCTCCGGGCTCGCGGCCGCCAGCGCCGGGGCGGCCGCCAGCAGCTGCGCGAGCGCGCCGAGGAACGCCGACGCGGGCGTGCAGGCCGCCGCTGCCCGGTCGGGCCCCGGCGGCGGGGCGGATGCGGCGGCTGCGAGGCAGCGCGCCGCCCGCAGCACCACACCTGCCCGCGCACGGACGCGGGAGGCTGGCCATCACAACCGGAGCTGCCGCCGGCAGGCTGCTGCGGAACCGCTGCGCAGAGCGCAATCAGTGTAGAAAGGGCAGCACTGCAACCCCTGGGCCGCGATCACAAAGACCACAGCAGAAATGCTTGGCACTGGACACCATGTCAAAGGCGGCCGCTGCCAGGCGCTGGCATGCACGGCCGTGCCTGGTAGGTCATCCGCCAGCTCGGCTGCGGCCGCGCGCGCGGTGGCCGCCAAGCTGGCCGCCAGCGCCAGCAGCTTCTGCACATGATCCGCATTTTTAGAGGCCGCCCCTGCCGCACCACAGCGCATGGTCAACCCACTGGCGCGGATGCAAGCGCAGCATACTTCATGTGCCGTCGGCCTGACAGGCACCTGGACGGCGCGGGCCCGGGGCCGCACCCGCGCAGGCCTCCATGTCGCTCACGAGCCTGTGCGCGAGCGCGCCCGCGAACTTGGCCTGGCCGCGCCAGGCGTCCCCGAAGCTCTGGAAGGTGTCGCCGATGCTCGCCCTGCGCGCCGCCGGGCAGCCCTCGCGCCGGGGCCCGGCGCGCGTGCGCCGCGCCCGGGGGCGCGCCCGCGCAAGGCGCGGCACCCGGCTGCCCGCATCGTAGCAGGCGCGCCCACGCGAGCTCGGCTCTGCGGGGTGCCGGGCGCGGATGCGGGGTGGGGCGCGGCAGGGAGAGGGCGCGCCCGAGCTCGGCCGGAAGGGCGGGCTCCAGGCGCCAGCCGAGCAGAAGGTCCACCAGGTCCACCAGCCGCGAGCGCACCGCGTGCGCGTGCCGTGCCGCCTGCCGCGCCGCCGCCCGCTCAGCCCGCGCGGCTGGCCGCGGCCGGCCTGCCGGCACCTGCAGGCCGCCCAGCGAGCCGCCTGGCAATGCGGCACGCAGGCGCCTCGGGGCAGGCGCGCGCTGCGGCCGCGGCGGGGGCCGAGAGCGCGGCCGCGAGCGGCATGGGGAACGCGACTGGCGCCATGCTGATGAGGTGGGCGAAAGGGCGGGGCCGACAGGCCGTGGCGCGCGGGCCGCGCCTGGCGCACGGCGGCGAGCGTGGGGCCCAGCAGGTGCACGGTGGTGCCCTCCGCCTCCAGCACGGCCTGGCAGGCGGCGAGCACCGCGTTGGCGTAGCGCGCAAGCGTGACCGTGTCGCAGGCGGCCAGGCACGCGCCCAGCGCGGCCGCCGCCCAGAACTGCGTGCCCAGGTCGGGCACCGGCGCGCCCGCCGGCGGCGCCAGCAGCGGCAGCGCCCAGTCGAAGAGCAGGCCCGGGCGCCCGCCTGCGCGCCGCGGCCGCACCGTCGCTCGCGGCGCGCCCGACTGTTGCGCGCGCCAGCAGCGGGCTCGCCGCCCGGCCGCGCCGCATACGCGCCTGAAGCGCCGCACGGCGCATGCGCCAGGTCGGGCCGGCGTGTGCGTCTGCAGGCACGGCCCGCCCGGGGCCAGGACGCCGCGCGGCAGCGGTGGCGGGCGGGGCCGGGCGGGGGGAGCGAGCGCCTGTGCGGGCGCCCGGGCGCGTCGCGAGCGCGCCGATCACGCCGACCGCGGCAACGGCCGCCTGCCGCACGGGCGCCGCTGCATCGGCCAGCAGCGGCACCGCGGCCGCCCACAGGTCCAGCGCCTGTGCCGCGGCCGCGTCGGCGCCAGCGCCGGTCTGCAGCGCGCGCTGCAGCGCGCCCAGCGCCACGACACGCGCCGCCTGCGCCGCGCATGCCAGCTCTCTGGTGCCGTGCGGGCTGTGCCGTGACACCAGGGTGCCACAGTCCGCTGCTGTGAATGATTGATGCACATCAGTGGGTGCTGCTGCGCCGCTGCCGTGGAGCACGCAACAGGCCTGGCTGTCAGCCCCCGCCCGCCACTTGTTTGCACGCCCGCTGCCAAGCGCAGACCGTTGCAGGCCCTGCTGCCTGCTCCCACGCGCGACCGGGCCAGGGCAGCGGCAGGGCCGGGGCGCGGGCGGCGCTGCACGAGCTGGCGCACCACATCCGCGCCGGGGCGACAGGCGGCCCGCAGCAGGGCAGCCGGCTGCTGCACCAGGGTGGCGCGGGCGTCGACGGGGCGCGTCATGCCGGCTGCCGCGTGCCCACCGCGCAGCCTGCGCGCAGCGCGCCAGCCGTGAGCCCCGAGCGCCAGGCTCGCGGCGGGGCTGCGATGCCGGGCGGGCGGGCGGCACCCGAGGTTAGCCGCCCGCCCAGGCGCAGCCGCGCTCCGTTTTGCGGCCGGCGATCAGCGCCCGGGCCCCGCGCGGCGAGGCGCGCTGCGGTGCGTGTGCGAACTGCGTGCGCTGCGGCTCCGGCGCGCGCTCGTCCATCCCGCCCGCAGGCTGGGGGGCGAGCAGCGGGGCGGGCTCGGGGGCGGGCGTCGGGGGCTGCGACGTGCAGCGCCGCGTGCCACGCCAGCAACGCAACCTGGTCTGAGCGCGCCACCGCAGCTGCACACAACACTATACAGTCATCACCTGGCTGCTCTTACCATGCATGCTGGGAGGACATCACAGCAGGCAGCAGGGCAGCAGCCCCATGCAACCCCATGGACCAGGCTTGCTCTGCTCTGCTCAAGCATGACCAGCAGGCAGCGCCACTCCTTGCATGTGTTGTGCTGTGCTGCGGAGGCTGCCGGCGCCGTGGATCTGTCACAGGTCGTGACCGCACCGAACGCTGGGCCTGCAAGTGCCGCGCCGCTGCGTTTTTGCGGTGGGAGGGAGGCTGACGCTGGCATGCCCGAGGGGCGTCTGCATGGCTTGGGCTGCGATGCGCGCCACTGAGAACACTGCAAGTCCTTGTTTGTATGAGAGTTTGAGCAGAAGTATGGCATCGATCGCCCCGCACAGTCGGAATACATTATTACAAAAGACACAGCGCGGAAGCGCTTGGCGCCGAAACCAACACCGACACTCACTGCAAGGCGCGGCAGGACAAAGCAGTGCATGCTGATGGTGTCACGAGCCCACGGCGCATGTCCTCGACATCCCTTAGCCCGCGGGGCCTGCGTCGTGATGAGCGGTGCATCGATCCTGCCGGCCGCTGACGCATTATCCTCCACCATCTTAGCACCCCAGGCCCCTCCCGTATGTACAGCCCGCCCCGCTGCCCGTCCCAGCCGCCCGCCCCGCTGCCCGCCCCAGCCGCGCTAGCCGCGGTCGGCCGCCGCCGCGCCGCGCACTGCCCTGGTCACCATTGCCCTGACCACCGCCGCGGGGTCCTCCGCGGCGGCCGCCTCGGCGCCCGCCGCCGGCCCCGCCCCCGCGCACTCCCCGCGCGCAGCGACCTGCTCAGGCGCCAATATGGCGGCGAGCCCGGCCGCGGCAGGACGGTGCTGCGCGGCCGCGGCGCCTGCCTGGTCCGCCCCCGCCGCCTCCGCGGCCGGCGCGGCGGCGGGCGCGGGCGGCGCGGCCGCCGGCGCACCCCGGGCGGCAGGCTCCGGCTGCAGCGCGCGCGCGGCGCCGGACGCGAACGCCGCCAGGCGGCCGAACAGGGAGCCGTTGCCTGGCGCGCGGCCTGCCTGGCCCGCCTGCGCTCCCGCGCCCGTGTCTGCCGAGCGCTCCGCGCCCGCGGCTTGCGGCTCCATCGGCATCGCACCCGCGGCATGCGGCTCGTCCGCTGCTGCCCCGGTACCCGCCGGGGCTGCCCCCAGCGCCGCCTCAGGCGTGCGCCCTGGCGCCGCCCCCTCACAGGTCGCCTCCGCGGCCTTGGGCGTAGCTTCCGCGGTGGCCGCTGGAGCAGCCTCTGCTGCAGCCTGGGCCGCGGGCTCTGGGGCGGCCGTCAGCGTAGCTGCGTGGGCAGCCTCAGGCGCAGCTGCGTGAGCAGCCTCGGGCGCAGCCTCCGGTGGTGGCGGTGCGTCAGCGCCGTGCGGCGCGTGCGTGGCCGGATGCAGGGCGCCCGCGCTGGCCTGCGCCGGCGGCTGCTCCGTCTCTGGCTCACGCGCCCCCTCGGGACCCGCTCCTAATGCAGCGCGGGGAGCAGCCTCCAGTGCAGCCTCTGGCGCAGCCTCCGGCGACGCCCCTGCGGGGGCGTCAGGCGCAGCCACAGGGCCCGGCGCGGCCTCCAGCGCAGCCTGAGCCGCGGTCTCCTGCGCAGCGGCTGCGGTCTGGGCCGCCGCGGCGGGCGCGCCATCGGCTGCGGGGCCCAGCGGCGGAGCTGCGTGCATGCTGTTGCCGGCGCCTTCGCTGCTCGCAGTGGGCGCGCCAGGCTCGCCCGTCGGCTGGGCGCCCGGCGCTGCCGCGAGCTCGGCCGCCGGCGCGGCGGGCAGCACGGGCGCATGCAGAGCCCCGTCCGCCTTGAGCAGCTCGTCTGCAGACAAGCCAGGCTCGGCAACGCTCTCTGGCACCAGCGCGGGAGCCTGCTGTCCGCCCTCCGCCGCATGCGCGCCGCTCTCCTCTGCAGCACCGGCCTCGCCGGCCGGGAGGGCCAGCTCCACAGGCGCCGGCGCCGCGGCGGCGTCCTCAGCGACTGGCGGCGCTGCGGCGGTGTCATCGGTACCCGGCGGCACGCCCGGCAGCTGCTCATGCTCGGCGTCGTGCGCCGGCGCAGCCAGCTCTGGCTCGGCCGCGGCGGCTGGCACGTCCTCCCCGCCGGCGGCCGGCGCGGGCTTGGCGTCTGTGCGTGTAGACGCAATGGGCGCGTCCACCGCGGCGGTCTCTGCTGCCGCCTTGTCGCCCTCAGCCGCAGGCGGCTCGCCGGCGGCCGGGCCGTGCGTGCCCACTGACGCGCCCAGCAGCTCGGCGGCCGCGTGCGCGTCCGCCGCCGCCACCGGGGCCTCGGGCGCGCCGGCGGCCGGGCCGCCCTTGTCCTTGGGCGCCCCGGGCGCGCCGCCGGGCGCCGCGGCGGCCGCGGCGGCCTCCGGCGGCCCGGCGGCCAGCTCTCTCACGGCAGCCGGGGCGTCCGGGGCGGCGCCCTGCGCGTCATCGGCGGCCAGCACGGCGGGCCGCCCGCGCCGGCCCTGCGCCTGCACGGTGTACGGGTCCAGCCGCACGCTGACGCGGCCGTCGGGCGCCGCCGTCAGCGCCAGCCGCACGCGCCAGCCGCTGTCGCGCGGCGGCGCGCGCGGCCGCGCCGCGCGCGGCTTGGACGGCGACGGCAGCGGCGACGCGCCGATGTCGGCGGCCACCACGGCGGCGCTGAGCGGCGCGAAGCGCTGCCCGCGCTTGACGCTCTCCAGCAGCGTGCCCAGCTTGGTGTAGTGTAGCTCGCGGCTGGGCAGCAGCGGCGGCGCCACCTTGCGCTCCTGCGCGCGCGCGGCAGCGCCTGTCGGCGCCATCGCGGCGCGCGCGTCGCGACGCCCGGGGGCTGGCACAGGCGGCTCTAAGTCCCGCCCCCGCGCCGCTGCGCCCAGACGGCGACTGGCAGGCGTGTGGCGTGGGCGGGCGCGTTCGCACGGCCGGACCGGCGCGGCGCATGGCGGCGGGTCAGGCGGCGCTGGGGCGGGCCGCCCGCCATGCCGCAGATGGGCAGGTTCAAGTGATAGGGAAGGATTAGGGTAGAACTGGGCGCGCGCCGTGCCGCAGATGGGCAGGTTCATGTCGTGCAGGTAGAACGCCTTGTACCAGGTCAGCATGGCGCCCGCGTCGAACGGGCCCTGCACGGCGCCCGAGGGGTCGATGTAGCGCCACCTGCGCCGCGCCGCCGCGCCGCTCAGCGCCGCCCGCGCCCGGCACGCGCGCCGCCGCGCCGTCCGCGGGACCACTCTGCCGTCCAGGCGCCTTCCTTTCTCGCGGCCATGGCCCTGCCTGGCCTTGCTCGCAGGCACACCCGGCTGCCTTCCTTTTTGCAGCATCCAATGCAGGTGTATGCGCGGCAGCGAGCTGTCACATGGGGATCAGCAACCTCGGCGGAGAGGAGGTTGGCGGCTCATTGGAGGGCGGGCGGCGCACATCGGCGCCTCGGCGCCCTGCGTTGCGCCGGCCGAAAACAGGCGCGCGGCGACCTCCACGCTGAAGGGCAGCCCCGCCAGCATCGTCTCCTTGGCCGCCGGCTCGTCGCGCCGGCCAGGGCGCTCCCCGCGCGTGCGCCGCCGCGCCCCGCGCTCCCCGCGCTCGCCGGCCGTTGGCGCGCCGTTGCGATCGGTCGGCGCGGGTGCGGGCGGCGACGCGCGGCGTGGGCGGCGCTCTGCCGGCGGCAGCACGCCGTCGCGGCGGCGGTCCTCCGGCACGAGTGCGTCTGCGGGGTGGCCCTGCGCGAGCAGCGCGGCGCATGGGCGGGGCGACCCTGGTGCGCCAGGCACCTCGGCACCCAAGCTGTATGAGCGCATGGCGGTGCCGGTGGCCAGGCGGCGCCCTGCAGCGCAGTGCTGCTGAAGGGTCTGTGGGTCGATGGGCATTGCTTGCTTGAGAGCTGCGCCACAGGCGCCACGACACGCTGTTGCACCAATCCGTACGAGCCAGCCACATGTGCGCCCAGCTTTCGCAAAACGGCGAGCGCGGGGCCGCACCCGCGGCGCGCGGCGCGGCCCGGGCGGCTCGGCACGGCGCGGGTCGGGGCGATACGCGCGCTCGCGCTCGGCCCGGTGGTCGCGCGGCTCGCGCTCTGGCCGCGCCTCGCGCTCGGGCCTCGGCCCGCGCTCAGGCCGCGCGTTGAAGCGGTCCGGCCGCGCGTCAAAGCGCTCCGGCCGCGCGTCGCGGTCCGGCCGCGGGCGCGGGGGTGCGCGCGCGGCCTCGGCGCGCTGTGCCGCTGGCTCGTCCGGCGGCGCCGCCGTGGTGGCCGCGCGCCGCAGCGTCGGCAGCACGCCCTCCAGCGTCAGGAAGCGCGATGCGTCCACGCGGAGGATCTGCGCAAGGGCACAGCGCTAGGCCGCGGGCTGCGACCAGCCCCAGGACAGCACGCGCGCGGTGAGCCCAGGCTCGGCCACGCTCGGAGGCGGCCTGCACACGCCCAGACAAGGTCCGCGGAGTCTGCTTACTCCGAGGCCTCCGGCTCCCCGCGGCCTCCGAGCGCGTCCGAGGCCAAGAGGCCGGACGAGGCAGGGCGCGCCCCGGCCCCGCTCTACACACGGCGGGCGGGCTGCGATGCGGCCAGACGCTGGCTCGAGAGCACGTGGCGCCGCCGTGCGCAGAGCGCACAGCGCGACAGCAGAGCTCCGGGCAGCACGGACGGGCCCGCGCCTGCAGCGAGCTGGGGAAGTAGCCCTGCTCGGACCAGGAGACGAGCTGGTGCGCCGGGTACGGGCCCTGCTCCTTGCCCTGCGGGTCCTTGTACACCCACTGCTGGGCCTCCGCGCCTGCTGCGCGCAGCCTTGCCGGCTCACCGCCTGCGGTGCCCGGGACGCAGAGCGAGCCCGCACGGGGCGCCCGCAGGGCCCGCACCGCCCACGTCGTCAAAGCCGCGGCCGCGGCGCTCGCGGCGGGGCGCGGGCTGCGCCGCCGGCGCGGCGCGCGGCTCATCGCGGGGCGCGTCGCGGAAGTCGTCGCCTGCTGCGCGCAGCATCACTCGCTTGCCTGCCCGCGGCGCCCTGGACGCACAGCGAGCCAGCACAGGGCAGCCGCTGGGCCCGCACCGCCCGCGTCGTCAAAGCCGCGGCCGCGGCGCTCGCGGCGGGGCGCGGGCGGCGCCGCCGGCGCGGCGCGCGGCTCTTCGCGGGGCCCGTCGCGGGAGTCGTCGCGGTGGCTGTCGCGCGGCTCGCGCGGCGCCTCCGGCCGGCCCCGCAGCCCGCCGCGGCCGACGGAAGGGCCCGCCTGGCACCGCGACTTGGCAATCAGAGTACGCACCGGCATGTTTGAAACTGCGCATGCCGCACCCGCAGCTGCGCCATGCGTGACGCCAAGCACAGCCTGTCTGCCAGGCTGCCTCCACAGCCCAGGCGCGCGGGTCAAGCCGCTCACCGGTGCGTCGTCTACGGTGCGGTCGTCGTGGCCGTCCCTGCATGGCGCGGAGCAATGCATGCGGGTCAATGCCCGGACGTTAGTGTCCCGGCGTGATCACAGCTGGGCAGCGTGAGCGCACCACCATGCTGGCGCTGCACGGCCGGCCACGTCGAGCTCCGGCACAGCATCGCGCCTCGGCGCGTGCGAGCGGCCTCCCCTGCCGCCATCAGCACGCCCGTTCCTGGGGCTTCCGCCCTGCCGCCTGCGCAGCAGCGGCCGCGGTGTCAGTTAAGAGGCTTCCCAGCGCTCGCAGCACTGCCCCAGAGCAGCTGCAGCCCCGCGAGCGGCAAGGTGGTCGCCCGGACCTGTGGCTGTCAGCTTCAAAAAAGGCGGCGCTTCTCATCTGTCTACGAAGATGCAGAGGTGCGCCTTGGCCTGCACCAGATGGCCTCTGGGCGAGCGTCAAGCAGACCCTGCAACCTAACCCTTATACTCGCTCGCAAACTCGATTGCCGCAGCTGCGATCATCCCCGCACCACGCCGCAGGTCCCTGCAGCTTATGTGGCTCTAAGCGTGCGGGTTTTGCTCGCGGTACTGTGTGCTGCGACACTGTTTCGCATCCCCCTCGTTGCATCCCAGGCCGCTGCTCTACTGATACGCCATCAGGCTGGGCTGGTGTCCCAAGCTCGCACGTGACGAGAGTGGCACGGGGAGGCGAGTGCTGTGACGTGCTTGAGCACACAGTAGGGTGTCTTGTAGTCTGTTTGCTCAGTGCTGCAGGTGCGGGGGCGGCGCTGTCTCAAGCGACGCTCACTCTGCTGTCTCGCCCACAGGATGCTGACGACATGGGCCCTGCTCCTTGCCAGCAGGCTGGTCTGCTCTGCAGGGACGCCCATGAGCATGTGCCGCACTGCGCTGTTGCCTGAGTGCTGCGGCGGGCCCCGCCTGCTAGGCCAACCTCCAGCCTGTGCACACAGGCGGTGCGCTGGTGGAGTACGGGGAGCCGCTGTCCGTCCGCCTGCCTCTTGTGACAGGCATCTGGGTGCGTGTCTGCGCTCTTGGTTTGTCGCACGCGACGCACCAGGCGAGCCGCAGACCGCGGTGCGGCCGCTGAGTGCAGGCGTGCCCGGCGGGCACGAGTAATTGCGAGCTGTGCGACGCCAGTGGCTGCGCCTCCTGCGCGGCGCCGTTCCGCCTCGTCCAGGGGGCCTGCGGTGCGCGCCCGACCGGCCTCCTCCGTGGGCTGCCGCGGACCTGCACAGCGCGCCCCGAGCCCCGCGCCGCGCCGCGCTGCGCAGCCTGCCCGCCAGGCTACACGCCCGTCGCGGTGCCAGCCGGCGCGGAGGAGAGCTGCTTCCCGTGCCTGCCCGGCGCCTGCCCGCTGCGCCTGCAGGCGCCGCCCGGGCCCGCGGGCGCGCCCGGGCCGCCCGGCAGCCCAGGGCCGCCCGGGGACGGCGCGCCCGGGCCGCCCGGGGATGGCACGCCCGGGCCGCCCGGGCTGGGCGCGCCCGGCAGCCCCGGGCCGCTGGGTCCGACCGGGCCCTCGATGGGCGCACCTCCGGGGCCCCAGGGCGCGACGGGGCCCACCGGCGCAACCGGGAGCTCCGCCGCGGGCGCCACCGGCGCGCCACGTGCCTCTATCTTCCTGAAGCGCTCTGCTGACTGCCAGCCGCCCCTGCATGCACTCGCTCAAACACGCATCCTATCCACGCGCAAGGGCGCTGCCTGAGACCGGCTGCACGCGCGGCAGGCTGCACGTTTGCGCCCAGCCTGGCCTGCCCGGCCGGCAGCCAGCCCTCCGCGTGCGCGGCCGGCGGCTGCCTGGCGTGCACCGCCGGCGCGGCCTCCCCCGGCGGCGCCGCCGCCTGCGCCAACTGCACGGCCGGCAGCTCGTCCGCCGGCGGCGCCGCCGCCTGCGCCGCCTGCCCGGCCGGCCAGACCAGCGCGGCCGGCGGGCCATGCTCCACGTGCAACACGCTGCTGCCCAATGGCGACTTTGCGCTGGGCGCGGCGGGCCTGTCGGCCATCACGTGCGCCGCGGCGCGCCCGCGCCCCTGCTGTGGTTCTGCGACCATGCAGCCCGGTCGAGCGGCGCGGGCAGGAGGTCGCAGCGACCCGCGCCGCGCGCCGCAGGAATTGGACCGTGCTGAACGAGCCGGGCGGCGCGGGCGGCTGGTTCCTCACCTCCGGCGGCGCCAGCCCCTCGGGCAGCGGCAAGGTCGACCCGGCGCACTCGGGCGCCGGGCAGTTTACCGCGAGCGGCGGCAACGGCCCGGGCGCGCATGCGCTCGTGTCGCCGCCGCACCTGGTGGCGCCGGGCGAGGCGCTCTCATTCGACTTCTTCTCCAGCAACTCGGCCGCCTTCGGCATTCTGGACACGATGGACGTCAACAGCGCGGGCAACCAGCAGGCGCGGCGCCGCCGCGGCGCCCCGCTGCACCTGCCGCGCCGGGCCCGCAAACCCTAATATTACCCTGCCAACGCGGCGCGTGCCGCTGAGAGCCCCGCGCGGCGCAGGCTCGTGCGGACCTGTACAACGCGTCCGCGTCCACCGCCGCCGGCCTCGCCGCCTTTCTGTTCCTGAACTCGTCCGCGACGGCGGGCCCCTTCCTGGGCAGCGTGCTCTCCGCGGCGCAGGTCCAGGCGAACAACGACGCCGGCTGGCTGACGGCCACCGCGCCGCTCGCGCCCTACGTCGGCGCCAGCGTGTACGTCGTCTTCCGCGAGACCGACTCGGTTCTCAACTTCGACTTTGGTGCGCCGCGCAGCCCGCCTGCGGCGCTCAGCGCCGGCTCGCCTGGCGCGCGCGCGGGCGCCGTCGCGGTTGCGGGCGGTGCGCACGCGGAGCCGGGCGCCCGGTGAGCGGCGCCGCGCGCGCGCAGGGGTCGACAACGTGCGGATCGCATGCTGAGAGCGCGTGCTTCGCCCGGGCGAGCTCCCCGTCTCTGCTGAGCTGGGGCACGCATGTGAAGGCCAGCAGCGACGGCCAGCAGCGCCCCTTCCCCACTCATGTCGAGGGCATCCTGAGCTGCGCAGCCCGGGCATGCGGCCCTGGGCTATCACGCGCAGCTCGTCTGCGGCACTGTCATGCTGCATTGCCACCCAGGCGCGTAGCTCCGCATGGCAGCTTCCGTTTCTCACACTCGGCTTGTCTGTCGTCCTGGACCTTTTGAACACGCTCGTGGCTGCTCTGTGCGGCGCCATGCTGCTGCTGCTGCTGTTTCCCTCAGGGAACACAAGCCTTGTGTCAGACAGTGTGACCTGCGCGGGGCGAGCTGTCGCTGCCGACGGCGGCGGATGCATAAATTTGGCGTTCATTTGGCGTTCCTGTGAGCGGCATTAGCCTGACACCTCCGTGAAGAGCAGGCCTGCATGGTCATGCATGCAACAGGGAGCGGCAATGTTTTGGAGGAATGCACTGTGTGTTGCTGCGCGCCGAACATGTCCCCATGCATGTCCGATTTATGCTGGGCATCATGAATGCTGCCTCACACGGATGCGTTCCCAAGCTTGATGCCATGCGCTCAGATGAGCACATGGCCAGGCACATGCGAGATCAACCAGTTGTAACGCAGAGGCAAAGAGTCCTACTCCTTGCCCTCGGATGGCCATGGGGAGCGTGGAGCGAGGTCCATGCAGTGAAACATCATCGCCACCATCAGTTCTGCCCGCTCGCCACCAGTGGCCCGAAGGAGCGCAGCATGGTGGGTGCCGCCGTCCAGGGCAGCGTGAGGCTCCTGCGGTCGCCCTCGAAGTCTGCCGCTGGGCGCCCCTTCACACTGCGCGCACCGCGCTGCGCGAGGCCGGCTCGCATCCAGACCGCTGCCAGGCGGTGAGTGCGCCCAGCTCTGAGCCCTCGGACTCTGGTTGAAGCGTATGCGCTGGGTCGGCCCCGCTTGCGAAGCTCAAAGTGCCCACTGGCTGTGGCAGAGCTCTGCCATGGGACGCGAGCTCAGCGCGCTTGGCTATTAGGACAGACGAGTGCATAGCAGGGCTGCGTGCAAGCCCCTGTCGCGCGAGCAGGGCGAGCGAGGTGGATGCACCATCACCCCAAGATGTGCAGCTGGCGGCGGTGGCGGGGCTGCTGGCGCCGCTGCTCCTAGATGTGGACGGCGCGGCCGCGGCGCTGAGCGACAACCCGCTGCTCACCGGCAAGACGGTGCGCAGGCGGGCCGCGCCTATGCACAGCATATCCCAGGCCCGCCTCGACCCAGTGAGCCGAGGCTGGAACGCGCGCAGGTCTCCCTGGTGCACCCGGCGATCATGCTCTTCCTCTTCCTCGCGACGGGCTACACCGGCTGGCTGGGCCTGCAGTGGCGGTGAGCGCGCTCGGAGCAGCCCCGCCCGCGCTGTGCCTGGCCGGGCGGCAGCGCGCCCGACGCTGCGCTGCGCGCGCAGGCGCGCCCGGGAGATCCCCGCCGAGGTCAAGACGCTCAAGGCGCAGCTGCCAAAGCCCGTGGAGGGCCAGGAGGTGACCTCGCCGCTCACCGGCCAGATTGCCGCGCTCGAGCAGGCGCGCCGCCCTCCAGCTGATTGCCTGTGCGCTCGCAGGACGCCCTGGGTGCAAGCTTGTGTGCCGGCGCTGCGGCCTCCCGTGTGCACGTGTGCCTGCGGGCCGAACCCGGAAGCGCGGCGGCGGGCGCCAGGAGCGCAAGGACCTGATGAAGGACAACCCGCGCGAGAAGCACAACAACTGGGGCAGCCTGCTGCTGGGCCTGGGCGTGGCCATCGCTGTGGAGGGCCCCGTCAACACGTACCTGCGCACCGGTGCGGCGGGCGCCGTTGTGCCGGCTTCGTGCCCGGCCCGCGCTCTGGCCCCAGGGCGTCGTGGGGCGTGCTGCCGCAGCCGCGGTCCAGGAACATGCAATGTGTGTTTTGCTTGTCGCACAGTACGAAAACGTGCGCACCGCAAGTGTGGGGCTCGCCGTGTCGCAGGCACAGGAGCCGTTCCGGGCCCGGCAGCCGACGTGCAGCTGTGTGCTGACGTGGGGGCCGCGGCGCAGGCAAGCTGTTTCCGGGCCCGCACCTGTACGCGGGCGCGGCGATCGTGGTGCTGTGGGCGCTCGCGGCCTCGCTGGTGCCCTACATGCAGAAGGGCAACGACACGGCGCGCAGCGTCCACATCGCGGCCAACACGATCAACCTGGGCCTCTTCGCCTGGCAGGCGCGCCCCGCCCTGTGCGCACTGTCGGCCGGACAGCGAAGCCCGTCACGACAGCGTACGGCAGTGCTTGCGCACCCCTGCTTTGACCCTGTAACCTCTTCAGAGAGGCACGCGTGAAGATGGTGGTTTGGTCCTCCGGGGCTGCGCCATGCCCGGCCTGACAGCCGGCGCACTGTGAACGCAGCTGCCGACTGGCTTCGAGATCGTACAGAAGGTCTGGGACGGCGTGCCGTGGCCGTGATGCCCGCGCTTACTTCTGGCTGCAGCGCAGCGGTCTTCTGGGGGCGGCAGCAGGTCGCTGTGTACTCGTGACCACATTGCAAGACATGCTGAGTGCACGGGCGCTTTGCATGGCTCGCGTGGTATGGCACGGCGTGCAGGCCGTGCATGAGGTAGCGTATCAGCTCGAGGATGCTTGAAGGGCATCCACACTGTATTCAGGGTCGTCTGTGAAGGGGTGCTAGCATGTCTCTTCCACAGTTGCGGCTCTCAGCTCGTTGCCCCACTGAAGCTGACCGTCTGCAGCGCTTGGCAGTGCTCTGGCAGACCAGCCAGGTCTGAGGTATGACACTGCTCGTGCAAGATCCTGTGGCAGCCCACACACTTGGCTGGGCTGGGGGCGGGCTGCGCCAGAGTGCAGGCCGTCAGGCAGCCAGCGACCTGAGGTACTCGGCAGCCACAGCGCGCCCCCTCGCCGCCACTCCAAGCTTGACCTCGCTGGTCGTGCACAGGTGCTCCAGGAAGGACGCAAGGAAGTCGGTCAGCAGCGCCTCCTCAAAGCGCTGGCAGTGCTGCGCGCGGCCACGGCCGTGCGTGACTCGGCCGTGCGTGACTCGGCCGTCCGGGCACATGCACAGCAGCACACGGGGGCCACACCTGCGCGGTGATCAAGAAGCTGACGTCGTAGCCGGCGACTGGCGTGCGGCGCAGGATATAAAAGTCGTCGGCGCGCTGCATCAGGAGCGTCATCTGTTTGCCGACCAGCCACTCCTCCAGCAGGTCCTTCTGGCGCACCTGCCGCCCCGCCGCAGGAGCTGGGCGCCCCGCCTTTGCACAGGCCAGGGGCGGGGCGAGCGGCTGAGCGCGCGCCGCGCCTTGAGACTGATGCGCACAGAGTTTATGGAGCGCTCGACCAGGAAACGCTCGTGCGCATTGCGGCAGACCATCACGGGGGCCAGCAGCAGCTCGGGCGAGTCCTGGACCTCCACCTCGGGCTTGCTGTAGCGCTCCACCACCTGCGCGCGGAGGGGCATGTCAGTGCAGTGCTCGCGTAGATGTATATAGCAACATTGATTCTGACGCCTGCGGGTGTGAACCCGCGCCTGGCAGGGCGTGTCGTACAGAGTGAGCGCTTCGGCGAGCGTGCTGCGGAAGCGGTCTATGTAGGAGGCGCCCATGCAGGGGCAGGGGTCGTGAGCGCCTGCGGCAGGTCACGTGCGGGCTGCCCAGGCGCGAGGGCGGCAGCTGAGGCCGTCACAGCCTGGCACTCGACCTCTGCTCACTAAACGACTCACAAAGCGAGGTCTATAGCACAAAACATGAGTGACAGGAAGAAGAACTTTGAAGGGGGTGCATGCCCATGGTGATCAGACGGCCGAGAGTGCTGGCCCAGAACTCCAGAGTGCACGCGTTCTCCGCCGGCCACCTCAGCACAGAGCGCGGGGCCATGCAAGTGCTGCAGGCGGTGCTGTGCACGCTGCTGCTCGCCCTGTGCGCCAGCCTCGCCGTCGGGCTGCAGGCGGGCACGCACTCGGCGTCCTCCAAGGTGGTCGTCTTGACAGATGAGGACTTTGATGAGAGGACATCCAGCAGCGGCGACTGGCTGATCAACATCTATGCGCCCTGGTGAGCCCCTTCGGGTGAGCACCAGCCCAGCTGCCGGGCTCGGCGGCCTCACGCCTCGGCCCGGCCGCAGGTGCAAGCACTGCCAGCAGCTCGAGCCCGTGTGGCGCGGCGTGGCGGAGCGCCTAGCAGGGCGCATACACGTCGCAAAGGTGCGCCCCGCCGCCGGGCGCTGCGCTGGTGCGTGGCGGTCCGCGCCTGTGCGAGCCGCCCGGGCGCCCGCCCAGTTGGCGCTTGCTTACCCGTCCCGGAGCTCAAGCGCCAGGAGGCCTAGTTAATTGAGTTACAGCCGTGCCTCAGGCATGCTTGCCTGTTGACGGGCGCAGCCGTATAGTAGGAGGAAGCGCGACGCAGGTGGACGGGGAGAGCAACCGGGTGCTCGTGAAGCGCTTCCTGGTGGAGGCGTACCCGTCGATCTACCTCGTCAGGTCCGGCAAGGTGTACGTGTACGAGGACGGGCCCCGCAGCGAGCAGGAGGCGCGCGCACGGGCGCTCCCGCGCCCGCCTGCCGCATGCGTTGCATTGCACGGACGCCGACCCCGCGCCCGGCGGGCGCGCGCAGTTGGAGGAGTGGGCGCTCGAGGGCTACCGGGAGCTGGAGCCGCTGCCGGCGCACCGCTCACCCGTGTCGGCCGTGGGCCGGTGCCTGGGCTTTGCGATGGGGTGCGCGGCCTCGCCGCGCGGTGCGCCAGGCCTGGCGCTGCGGCGCAGCACTGCGCAGCGACGGCGCCAGGCCCGACCCTGCCGGCCGCCTCAGCGCAAGTTTGGAGCCTGGTCGGTGATAGCGCGACATGCATGCTATGCCAGCGGCCGCTGCTTGATGCACGGGTCTGGGGCGGCGCTTCCGCAGCGCCCGCTGCCCCCCGCACCAGGTCCTTTGCAGTGCAGAGCCGGCCGATGGCCGGGCGGCGCCGGCTGGGTCCGGGCTTCTCCCTGCCTGGCCCCCATCCCCGCGGCAGCGCGTCACACCTGCGTGAGCCGCGGGCCGATGTTTCTGTTGTTGCGCCAGGCTGCCGGGGCGCTTCCACCGCTTTTACGTGTGGGCAAACCGGGAGAAGGGCGTGTCGGAGCTGAGCCTGCTGCTCGCGCTGCTGGCCGTCCCCATCGCGCTCGGCGTGCTGGGCATCTGCGCGCTGGACATGTACTACACGCGCCCGGGCCTGCTCGCGCCCGGGCAGCACCGGCACGCCGACTGAGGTCGGTATCGCCGCGCCCGGCGCAGCGCACCGCGCCTGGAGGTTGAGGTCGCCGCGCCTCAGCTGGTCAGTTGTGCGGAGACGAGGCCAGCACCCTGCCGCAGCGGCCTGGCGCCCGGCGTGACGGGGGTGGCCGGGTGCTTGCTGTGCAGCCGGGCCCCATGTTTGACGTGTGTGGCATCGGCCAGCTTCCACGCTGAGTCCTCCCTGCTGCTGCCAGGCGGGCGTCAGGCGGAGGGCGCCTCAGGGTGCTCAGCAGTCGCATGGGGGTATGGACTGGTCTGGGCACATGAGTTTGACGGGAATAGCTACAATTGGTTTCCAGCCCACCCACCTCGTGCTGTGCTGTCAAGTCGTCGTGCGGCAGCACAGCCCTGCACGTGAAACAGGTTTGAGGCCTGATCTGTGCATGCTGCAAACATCACGCAGCTGCAACACGCCATACATGTGTCTGGCTGCTGCTTCATGCGCAGGACACAACAGAGCTCATGAACAGCTGGTGTGGTGGTGGTGCCCAACAGCAGGCAACGCGCGCCAGGGCACCCGCGGCGCGGCACCAGGCACGCGTGCCAGGCCCGGCCGTCGGCCGCAGCCCGCGCAGGCGCCGGCGCGTCAGAGCCGGCGCAGCCGCAGCACCCGCACGTCGCCGGCGGTGTACGCGGGGTCCAGGTCCGCGGCCGGCACATCTGCGACGGCAAACATGCCCGCGCACGCCGCCAGAAATGCGGGCTCGGCCTGCCGGTTGCGCCCATGCGCGAGCAGGACCTCGCTGGCCGGGCCCGCCGCCGCCGCGAGCGTCCTGACAAGAGCCGGCGCGGCCGCCTCGATGTACATAACGTCTGCGCGGCCGGGGGCGCGGTCGCGCGTCAGCAGGCGGGGGAGGTCGTCGCGGGCTGCTGGCGGCGTGCCAGAGGGCCGGGCCCACAGTCCGCAGCATGCGGGACCCTGCAGGCGGCAGGGCTGGCGGCAGGATGGGATGTCGAGCGCGCTGGAGAGGCACTGGCGGCCGCAGTTTACACCTCGGGCCGGCTGCACTGTCCCGTTTGCGCATCTGCAATCATGCAGCATGCAACATGGCAGACAACACTGCAGTGCCGGGCCTGTCACGGCATGTCCTTGTCTGCAGGTGTCAGTATCGGGCCAGTCCGATGGCGGCATGCATTCGCATGAACACATTGCTCCCTTCGGGCGCCGACTGTCTTCACTCAGTCCAGATGCACAAGCACTCTGACGCCACACCGGGACCTGGTGTGGCGCACAGCGCACGCTCGGGCAGAGCCAGGCTGGGGAGCCTATCAACAGCGGCGGCCTCGGGGCTCGCGCACCGCAGGCGACCACGACATCAAAGGGCGGGCGCAGGGCGGCGGTGCTGGTGCCCCAGGAGTGCTCCACGACATCCGCCGCCAGCCCTGACCAGCAGCACGGCGCTGTCAAATGCAGTGCGGCCAGGACGGCTGGGAGCGTGACGCACTGCAGCTGAGGGGCCGTGCCGTTGCGCTCATAGTTGCTCCTCAAGAGAGGCAAGTTGGCGGCGAGGTCCGTCGCGGTCACCTGGCAGCTGAGAGCGGCGAGGACAAGGCCTGCGCGCGCGCCGGCACACACAGGGATGCCCTGTAACACAGCGGCCAGGACAAGCGGTGTCAGAGGGCGCAAGGGGCGCAGAGAAAACACCGAGACGATAATACAGTCTGGCGCAGGCACGAGCACGAGCCGCGTGTGCCTCCGGCACGCACCACGCACTCTGTAAAGCAGGGAGGGTGACAGAGCGGCGTCCGCACCTATCAGCCCGCAGCCCGCGCTGAGGTCCAGCGCGCGCTGGCCGACGTAGCGCTCGCTCCAGCGCTCAAAGTACTTTGCCAGCACGATGCTCGAGTCCCAGACGGTGGACGCAAAGCCCTCTGCCCGGAAGCTCGCCTGTCCGACGGTTAACCGCTTGCCGCCCACGGCGTGCACGTATGGGCGGTGGAAGCGTACTCTGCGCGGGCACGCCTGCAGCTGAGTCCGCACACGCTTGAGGCCTGCGCGGCAGCTGATAACACGCTCAATGCTCGGCGTATGCACAAACGTGCCCCGCTCCGACCCGCCTCTTGTTTGCACTGCACCCACCGGGCCGCGCCTGTCTGGACGGTGCTCGCGCTTCCACGCCCAGGCCCGCAGGAAGGCCTTGGTGTCGCCGGCGTCTGCGGGCTCCAGCGCTGCGTTCAACCGCGCGGTGCAGGGGCTCTGTCTTTTGTTTTGCCGAAATGAGTGAGGATGGCTCTTTTTAAAAGATAGAGCTTGAGTCTGCCTCCGATGGAGGGCCCTCCATTGCCCAGTGGTGTTACGCACCATAGGCATAATGAGCACCTCTTTTTTCCATGCAGAGCCAGACCAGCCCCCTCCCAGTCGCGCGTCACAGCTCATGTTACAGCGGTGCATCCTATCCTGCGTCGCTTGCACCGCTCGCAGGACACAGGAAGACACTCTTTATACGCTGACAGCAGCCACCGGCAGCGCCTGCTAAAAGTACAAGGGCCACGCCGCCCAGGACACGCGGCCGCACGCCTTGCGGCGCAGCCCTGCATCTCTCCGCACCAGACACCTAGCCCTGTTCGTATGCACTGGGATCCCTCAGGCCGTCTATCGCACCGCGCGCTTATTTCCGCACCCGGGCTTGTTCGCAGCATCAAAGACACCTGCGGCCTCACGACAGTGGCACGCACGCCCGACAATACATAAAACAGCCTCGCTATGTCCTCGACCTCGCTCATTCGGTCTCATGCGTGTAAACTCGAAAACCATGCGTCAGCCTCACGACATGCTGTGCGTCCCTGTCAACTCGCCACACCAGGCACCATACTGATTCCTGCCAGAACACCTGAAAAGGGGGCCCTCCTATGGTGAGCATGCGCCCTGTTTACCTCGCCAACTCGCCGGCCGCCAGTCTGTCGTCCGCCGCACGCCGACCGCCCACGTCTCTAGCTCCTCACACGCGCCGTCGGCCGACCGCCCATGTCATGCGGCTCCTCTCACGCGCTGCACTGGCGGCACGGGCGCGCGCGCGCGGCCGCGCGCGGCCGCAGCGCCACCGCCATCGGCGCCGCGCTCAGCTCCACCTCGGCGATCGGCAGCGCGGGCGCGCTCGCAGCCGCCCGCCGCGCCACGCGCGTGCTCACGCGCGCGCGGCCCGCCGGCGCGACGCGCTGCGCGGCCGCCTGCAGCAGCTTCTGCGCGCTCCCACAGCCACCGCGTCACGCGCAGCGATCGCCCTGGCACGCCTCCACACAGGACGCAGGGCGGCTTGCCGTCCACACAGCTGCAGCGCCGGCGGGCCAATACCCGTTACGGACAAGAGTGCAAAAGGAGAGAGGCAGGCAGAGGCGCCCAGGGTTGGCGGGTGGCGCGCCTCGGCCTGCCGGCGCTTGATCGCGCCGCGCAACGCCTCGAAGAAGCAGAAGAAGACGGCCGAGTTGATGCCGTTGCTGAGCGCGCGCGGGCCGACGCCGCTGCGCGCGGCCAGCCCCCCCGACCTCGGCCGCTGCTCAGGACCCACACCGGCTCACGCAACACGCCCACAAGCGTCTGTGGTGTTCTGTCAGGGCGGCAGCGGCAGGACGCTGGTACTCGGGCGCGCCGGCGGGGCCGCGCACCGGAAGAACTGGGCGCCCGAGCCCTCGGCCGCGATCGAGCGCGCGGCGCCCAGCATGGTCGGCCGGCTGGCCGCAGAGCACATCATGTTGGTCTTGATGACGTCCAGCGGCGTGGTCGCAGCCGCGGCAAACGCGCCCGCCACGGCGCCCATGGCAAAGTCCTCCTGTGCGCGCGGCGCCGTTGTGAGCGCCGCCGAGCGGCCGCCGCCGGGCCCACAGAGTCCCTGCGCCAAGCGCCCGCCGCACAGCCGGCCACCACCGGCAACGTCGGCAGATAGCTGCTGCTGCTGCGCGACCCGACACCAACCCAGCGCTGCAGCAGTACGCCGCGGCAAGGCAGCCACAACCGGTGTGCAGCTCTCCCTCCCGCTGCACCGCAGCCGCAACGCTAATCGCACCGCAAGCCCACCTCACTTTAGTTGTACGCTTTTCAGGGATGGCCATAGGAAAACAGCCTCCTGCATTGTGTTGATCGGGTGCCCACCTGCACGTTGGCAGGGCGCCCGTGGGTGAGGCGGCGGTGCAGGCCGCGCATGGACTCATACGCGGCAAACTTGAACGCCATGTCCGGCACATCCTCCAGCAGCGTCGGCCAGTACCCCGTGAACATCCCGCGCACGCCTGGCCCGCGCGCGCCCATCACCTTGAGTCGCGCCGCTCGTTGATGCCAGCGCCTAAGCAGCCTGTGCGAACAGGTGGCCAATGCCTCGCCGCGCGCTCACAGCAGCGTGTCAGCTCGCGTGCGCGCTTATACGTAGTGCGCGCAGCGGGCGAGGGGTGCAGCGCGCGGGCGCGCGCCTGCGGCGCGCACGATGGACGACGCGGCGTTGACCACGTTGGGGTACACGCCGGCCTGCACGCTGCGGATGCAGACCGCCAGCGGCACCTTGACCACCGAGCCGCCGGCCGCCGCGGCCGCGCCCGCGACAAACGCGACGCTGCTGGCGGCCATGTCGGTGTGGCGCGCCAGCAGGTTGCACGCGGCGCCGTAGAACGCAAAGTAGGTGCCGATGTAGATGCCGGCGCCGCTCGCCGCGCCGCCCACGCCGCGGTACAGGCTCGCAATGCCCGGCAGCATCGACTTCACCGCCTTGCCCGCGCTCGCGCCTGCGCCGCGCGGCGCCTGTTACATACTGGCGAGGCGTGCACGCTCCGCTCGCAGCGCTGCTTCAAGCGCGCTGGCTGGTTGCGGTGCAGACGCCCGCATGCGCTTCGGGTGCCCCGCGCCTTGAACAGGGCAACGGATGCGCAACAGCACCCTCTGCACCTGCAGAAGTGTCACCAAGGCCAGGGAGCCCCCCTGCTGGCACGCCGGCTACCCCCCTGGGGGGGGGGGGGGGGGCCGTGCCTGCAGGGGGGACCAGGCGCGCGAATTTGCTGACGCCGCCACGCGCTTGCATGCGGACCTTGAGCGTGTCCAGCGGGTGGATGGTGCTCTGCGACGCCGCGCGCGCGACCGCGCCCGCCAGGATGTCGCTCGCCGGCTTTGTGTCCACCTGGCCCGCGCGCTGGCGGGCGCCATCAGTGAGTCGCACGCATACAAGTGTCCTGGGGCTGCGGCGGGCGGTCCATACAGCCACGCTCACGGTCTGCGCGGCTCACCAGCCACGCCCACAGAGACACTGGCGGGCGGGCGCCGCGGCAGGGCAGCCGAGGGCGGTGGCGAGGGGCGCCCACCTTGGGCTTGGGCGGCGGCGCGGAGAAGCTGCCAGAGCCCTTGGGCATGACGGTCTCGGACAGCGTGACGCTGGCGGACGCAAAGTGGCGGCTAGCGCGGCGGCGGGGCGCCTTGCGCGGCGCCCGCGCGACCTCAAATTCGCAACCCGGGCTCCACACCTCCACGGCTGCCGTCTCTGCGGCTGCTGCTCGCCCCATCTCTCAACCTGAATACTCGAACAGCCTCTCGCTCACGCCTCGCTAGTGAAAGAATGGCTCGCAGGCTCTGCTATGCTACGCTACGCTAGGCTCTCTGCTCTCCTCCCGCGCTCGCTCGCCGCCCGCTCAGGCGGCTCGGGCGGGCTCTGAAAGCGCCTGCACGCCTGTGTAGGGCGCCGGCACGCCCTTGAGCACCTGCGCGCAGCCCAGGCGCGGGCGGCTTGCTCGCTTCCAGGCGCAGGTCCGCCTAATCGCTTGCGCACGCGGCGGCGTGGCAGCGGAGGGGAGAGTGCAGGCAGGATGGCGCGCGCGGGCACGCATGGCAGTGGTAGTCCAGTGGCAGGAAACAGCCCTAGCGGGATCTGGAGGCCTGCCGGCCGTTCAAAGGCACGGCAGGGCCGCGGCCGTACCGGCAGGAAGTTGATGGACACTGGCCGCTGCTCAGACACGGGCGGAAAGAGCGTTGCTTGCTTCAGCCGTTGCAAGCTCAGGCGCTCGAGGTACTGGTGCAGGTAGCCCCCCCGCAGGTCCACGGAGCCCAGCAGAGCCTCGCTGCTGTCGGTCAGGTACGTGTGCTTCAAATTGTCCTGCGGCAGCAAACGCCGGTCTGCATGCTGCATGGCAGGCGCGTTCCGCCCGGCTAGCAACCCGGCCGGGCCGCGTGCAGCCTGATCTGGGTCGCTGAGCACTGCCCGGCACCGGGGCTTGAGCGTCATGCACCCACGGCTGAAAAGGACGAGCCAACGCGGGCCGTCTGTCCCCGGGCTGCCCGGGGCCGCTGGGCGCCCACCGTCTCGCGGGCGATGTAGTTGGCGTCCTCAGGCCGCGCCGCCGAGGTGGCGCAGCTGGTGAGCAGGCACGTCGTCCAGAAGAGCACCTGCGGCGCAGCGCGGCGCTCAGCATTGTGAGCGCGCCCCGCATGCGGCGCCCCGCCGCGCCCGCCGCGCACCTCTAGGTAGCAGATGGCGAGGATAGAGTAGTAGACCTTGCAGCTCTTGGTCTTTTTCATAGGAAGCCGCTTCGCACAGCCAACATTGAGGAGCAAGGTTGGAGGCAGCCGTGCGCTCAAGGGTCTGTGGCTTGCAGGAGCGTGCTCGTGCGTCCAGCAGCACCCCTTCACCTCCGGCTCTGCACAACTCAAAGTGCTGCTCTTGCCTCGCTCAGTAGGCACTCTGCAGCTGTCTGACCAGGGTTAGTACCCTTAACAGGGCCTAGGAGCATTCGCGCGTTTCTTTTCCCCTGTGTTCGGGGCATGTGGGGCGCATAATGCATGTGGGGCGCTGGAGACCTCAGCCATGCGCATGCACACAGGCCAACAGCATCTGGTTTCGTAGAGCTCCCGTGGCAGCCTGAGCAGCCCTCAGGCTGTCAAGGTACGAGGCGCGATGGACACAGCCTGCTGCTATGGCCTTTACAACGTGCAATGCATGCACTCCCATGGTGCCAAGCAGCGGATGCCCAGCAGCGCGCCATCGCGCGCCCGCCTTCACAGCTCGTCGTGCAAGCCCTTGAAGGTCTCGCGCACGGCCGCCCTCTGCTTCTCAGACAGCTGCCGCGGGAAAGCAACGGTCACAGTGACATACAGGTCGCCATGCCGGTCCGGGTGCTCGAAGAGCGGCATGCCCTCGCCGGGCAACACCATCAGGTGCCCCGGCACGGTCACGCCCGTGGCCGCGACGCGCACGCGGTGCCCGTCCAGGTGGTCTACCTGCGCGGCGCCGGCCCCGGGGGTGACGCGCCGAGGCAGTCATCTCTCACGCTCGAACACCTGCCTGGCGCGTGCGGCGCCGTACGCTGCACACAGGCAGCGCGCGCCCGGGCGGAGCCTGGCTGTGCCATGCTCTGTTATGCAGCATGCATACGCTGCCGGGCGCGCTGCCTGTGCCTTGCAGCATTTTCATTGCATGGCACCAGACATGGCGGAAATGCATTGTTTAAAAAACAATGTGTCGCTGGCTCTTGTCCTTGCACGTATCAGAGCGCAGCGCAGACATGTACCATGCGGGCGGTTGAGAGGCCATGCTGAGGGGGCTTTTCGCGACCGGAGGGCCCCGCTGGCAGGGGCGCCGCGCGCCTCGGTGGCAAAGCCGACCAGCGCGTCGACAAGCGAGATGGTCAGGTTGTGCCGCAGGTCGGCGCCGGCGCGCTCGAAGCGCGCGTGCGGCAGCGTGCGCAGCACGAACTTGAGGTCGCCCGGCTCGCCGTCCAGCAGCGGCCCGCCCTCCTCAAAGAACACCACCTCCTGTGCGCCCCGAGAGCGACATCGACACAGGACCTTTTAGAACCATTCGAGAGCAGCGCGGCGGCCTCGCTCCTCGGGCGTGCCGCGGCGCGCGTGCCGCGGCCTGCGGCTCGGCGCCCGCCTTAATGAAAGCATCCCCGTGCGCGCCCGTGCGCTCATTGGAGCAGGCGGCGGCGCGATGAGGAGAGTGGAAGGCCCTGGGCCCGGGGGGCGCGCCGGGGCGGCGGCGCGCCTGGCGGTCGGTCATGCCGGGCTCCACCGCGACGCTGAGCGCCTCGGCCTCGCGCGCGTACGCGACGTTGGCGCACTCCTGGCACTCCTGCTGCTGGAATTGCTGGAACATGCCGGGGCCGAGCTGGCGCGTGACGACCTTGCTGCGGCAGTTGCACTTGCGCGTGCCCTTGGCCGGCCGCGCGACCGGCTTGTCGCGCAGCACCTGCGCGCGCGCGCGCCGCCGCCGTCAGCATAACCGCGCGCCGCACAAGGCATGGCGCTCGACAGCGGCGCCCCCCCGCCTGAGGCGGCGCTGAGGCAAGCCGGCTGGCGCGCAGCAGACAGCCAGAGCGCCCAGCCACACCTGTTGCGCCCTCTCCAAGGCGAGCAGGTCAACGCGCCAAGACAGGCAGGGGGAGGGCGGGCGCGAGCTGCGCGCCGGGGGCGCGCCCGGATGGTGGTGCCTACGTACAGGTCGCGCAGGGTGACCTCCAGGTCCACCCTCACGTCGTGGCCCTTGGGCGTCTGCTCCTCCTCCTCGCCGCCGCCAAAGCCAAAGCCGCCGCCGAACCCGCCGCCAAAGAATCTGCGCGCGCGGCCGCCTACTAGCATGCCCGGGTGCAGAAGGCAGGGCAAGACCGAGCTTGTTAAGATGCTCTCAGCGTGGCAGGCCAGCGCATGCGCCTCCTGGATCACAGCCATGACCAGCACGCGCGTAGCAGCCTGGCATGCAGCTCGCACTCGCGCACGAGCGCGGCGGCGGGCGGCCAGGAGCGCCGCAGGCCGCGGCCGGCGGCGGGCGCACTGGGAGAAGATGTCGGCTGCGCCACCGCCGCCGCCGCCGCCGTGGGCGTCATGCTGCTTCAGGCCATCCTCGCCGTAGCGGTCGTAGATGCGCCGCTTCTCGTCGCTGGACAGGATCTCGTACGCTGCCGCAGCGCGCCGGCCGCGCTTCAGTGCAGCTTGCCTTGGCCGCTCCCGGCAGCGCGCGCACGCCAAAGCAGCTTCCCGCTATGCGCGCGGGGGAACGGGGCGCGCGCACCGTGGTTTATGTCGGCGAACTTCTTCGCAGCGTCCGCCTTCTCCTCCTCCGTGCCCTTCACCTTGTCCTGCGCGCCAGCGAGGGTTTTTGCCGCCGGCCGGCCCGCAGCGCGCCGGCGAGAGGTGCGCCATCGGCCGCGCGGCGCCGCGCTCTTGGGATCCCTGGGGGGGAACGCACCGGATGGTACTGCAGCGCCAGCTTGCGGTAGGACCGCTTTATTACCGAGTCGGCCGCGCCCTTCGGTACCTTCAGTATGTCATAGTAGTCCTTCCTGCGCGGCGCGCAGGCTTCAGCCAGGCGCTGGGCTGCGACGCGGGGCCTGCCCAGCACGTCCTCGCAGAGCCGCCTCAGGCTTGAGGGCATACTGACACCCCTATGAGCAGCTGCTAGGCGGGGCTGCCTCCAGGTCGGAGCCGTGGCAGCGACACAGCGTGCACCCAGGCCCAGATCAGGCAACGCGGGTGTGGGCTGCCTGGTCGCGGCTCGTTTGCCTGCCTCCCTCTCATCGAGCGGGCGCGGGGCGTGAGCGCACGCAAAGGCCAGCTGCAGAACGAGCGTGGCGACCACGCAGCGCGCCAGGCAGCGCCAGGCCCCCATCGCTGCCGCGCCGCGCGGCGTGCGGCCAACCCGGATCCAAGGCCCCGAGCCAGCACGCGGTGATCCCTGCCGCCTGCTGCCTCAGCGCGTGCTCACGAGCGCACCCAGTCCAGCCTCAGCCCCGATCACGCGCGGTCAGGGTGATTTGCAGCGCGCGCCGACACGTAAGCGCAGAGCATGTCACTGCCAGCAGGCACAAGCGCTGGGTGGACCTGGAAGGGTGCTGACCGGCACCAGAGGTACACAAAAAATAATAATCTGGTCCTTCCTGCTGTGCTCCTGAGAGAAGAGCAGATGTGACCTCCTTAGGCACAGGCATGGAAGTAGTTTCCAGGCATGGAGTTCGAGGACACAAATCGGGATAGGCCGTAGTCTCACACACGCGAACACATCATGGACGAAACAAAGAGCGCCTGGGCCCTGCCCGACAAGTTCACTGATGACCTGGTGGACGAGCACGGAAATAAGATGTCCAAGAGGTGCGGCCAATCTGCAGCGCATGGCCTTGGGAAAATATATGTTGTCGGTCCAGGTATGCATGGGTTGCACGGTATTCGCATGGGAGCCCAATGCTTCAAAGCTACATTTGCTTGCTGCGAGCGGATGCCTGTGAGTCGCCTTCCGCTCAGCACACTACTCTTGTAACACTAATAAGCTGCTGCAAACGTGGCAGCGAGTACAAGAAGCGCGCAAAGGCGGCGGCTGTGGCCAAGGAGCGCGAGGGCAAGAAGGTGCCGCCCGCAGGCAGCCCAGCCGCCCGACTCTGCTCAGAGCTGGCTGTGCGAGTTCACACAGCACTCCTCCTGCCAGCGCACGCCGCTGCGGCCGGCGGGAGGCGGGCGGCAGAGGCCGTCACCTGGCCGCAGCCCGGTTGAACAGCGCTGTGCATTCTCGAAGCGTGCCGCTGGGCGCCCTTGTGCTGCTGCACACCTCCTGCTCCCATGGGCGCGCGCGCACGCTCCCGCTGCCCTCGCGCCTGCTCAGTACGAAAATATTGTGCGCCTGCTGTGCGGCAGGCCGCGCAGGCCGCAGCGGCCGCCGCGCAGCCCGACCAGGCCGCCGCCAAGGGCCCCGTGCTGGAGGACGAGGCCGACGACCTGGACCCCAACCAGTACTATGAGCGCCGCTTGCGCGAGCTGCAGGCGTGCCCCCCGCGCCGTCCCCACCAGCCAGCGGCGTTCCGCGAGCTGCAGGCACGCCCCCCGCCCCGTCCCCCACCGGCCCCACCGGCCCCACCGGCGGCGGGGCTGGGCGGGCGGTGCGCTTCAGCGGGGCGCGCTGACCGTACAGCTGGCGTGCGCCGGCTGCGGGCTGCGGGGCGGCAGCTCCTGGGGCGTGGGGCAGCGCGGGCGCGTGCAGGCGATCCGCACAGCCGGCATATGAGTGAACAAGTTGTCGGCGTCGCGCCGGGAGGGAGATGACGGCGGCGGCGAACGCGCGCGTGCGCCGCCGGCGTGCACGCGGCGGGGCTGCAGACGATGCTGAGGCGGCGCTGCGGGGCCGCAGGCGGCGCGCGCGGCGGGCGCCAACCCGTACCCGCACAAGTTCCAACCCGCAGAGGGAACCACCTTCATGCTGCTCCCGGAGTACGTGAAGACGTACGGGACACTGGAGCTGGGCGAGCAGCGCGAAGGCGAGGCTGTCGCCATTGCGGGTGCGCCGGGCCGCGCCACGGATGCGATCTCATGCGGCGGGCTGGTGGCGGCGCGGCCAGGCTCGCGCACGTGCGACGCGCATGCTGCGCAGCCGAGGCACACGAGTGGGTCAAGGATGTACCCATGGCCAACCGCGCAACGCCCAGCCGCGGCTGGGGGCGCGCCGAGGCTGTCGGCGGTTTCAAGCATTGGGTTGCGCCGTCCGTTTACCTCAGACCTGTGCGGGCGTTTGGGCGTGGGTGCATGTTGTGCGCACGCGGAGTCAGGGTCTGCTCGCCCGCGGAGCGAGCAAGCCCGCGGCCGGCCCCGGCACGCGCCGCATCTGCCCGCCCAGCCGATGCGCGGGAGGGCCAGGGCAGCGCGCCGCGCGCAGGCCGCGTCGCCAGCAAGCGGCGCATGGGCAAGCTGGTGTTCTACGACATCAAGGCCGACGGCTTCAAGGTGCAGGCCATGGCGGCCGTGAACCATTCGCCGCTGGACGAGGCGGAGTTTGTCGCGCTGCACAACAGGCGCGGCGCCCCCGCGCGGCGCCCGCGCAGCCGCACAGCGTGTCACCGCAGCCCCCGCGTCGCCCGCACATCAGCGCTGGTGCCCCTCAGCTGCTTGCAGCGGCATGTAGCACGCTCCCAGCCCATGGCATGCTGGGGTCAGCCGGCGCCGCGCCTGGCGCCAAGCGCAGCCGCGCGCTCAGCAATTGGCATGCATGTGGGGCCGTTCGGGCGCTCCGCCCCTCGCCCCCCGCCCGTGTGCGCAGGTGCGCGCCCGCGTCGCGCCCGGCGCCACGCCTGCCGAGCGCGGCGGCGCTGAGGCGAGCCCCGGGCGCGCGCAGCGTGCGGCGCAGCGACATTGTGGGCGTGCAGGGCTTCCCGGGCAAGTCCAAGAAGGGCGAGCTATCGATCTTCCCAAAAGATCTAGCCGTGCTGGCGCCCTGCCTGCACATGCTGCCCAAGCGCGGCATCCAGAACCAGGCGCGGCGCCGCCCGCGCGCCGCCCGCCGGGCGCCGGGGACATGCAGCCGCGGCCCTGCACGCCGCCCCGGCCGCGGCCCTCTGCCTGCGCGGCCGCCCAGCGCTGCTGGCTTGCACCAGCAGGGCCGCCGGGTGCCGTGCAGGGCATGCGCGTGCTTGTGCGCACATCACGCGCCTGGTTTGCGGGGGTCGGTGGATAATGGGAGTGCGACACTGCTTGGGACTGCAGCACTTGCATTGCTCGCATCCAAACGCGCTCACAAGTTCTGACCCTGCTGTCCGACTCGATAAGCCCAGGCAGGCGCACGCTCGCCGAGCGCTCATCGCTCAAGCCCGCTCCTGCCAACAGAGCCCTCCGGCCCGCGGGCGTGCATGAAGAAGCAGGCTGACTGCAAGGAACTGTTCGGTTTGGAAACATCTCCCTTGGGCGACGGGTGGGAGACGCGGCGCGGGGCGCCCGCAGGAGCTGCGGTACCGCCAGCGCTACCTGGACACGATCGTCAACGGCCACGTGCGCGACATCTTCATCAAGCGCGCTCAAATCATCCGCTTCGTGCGTGCATACCTCGACGGCAGGGACTTCCTGGAGGCGCGCCCCCGCGCGCTGGCCCCAGGAGCGTGTGTCGGCATTCAGGCGCTGCAGCCCCGGCCCGCCTGCGTCCGGGCGGCGCGGCCGGCTGGGTGGCGCGCGCGCGCATGCCCGCGCGCGCGGGTCTCCTATGCCGCCTGGCGCTCGCAGGCCAATGGCCCGGCCCACCCCACAGCCCGCGTGGCGCGCCTCTGGTCTGCGGACCTGTCGCCGGGGCTCACTGCCTGCTTCCTCGTCACACCCTGGTCGGCCCGCGCACGCGCCAGCCGCGGCCGCGGCGGCGCGGCAGGTGGAGACGCCGATGATGAACATGGTCCCGGGCGGCGCGACCGCGCGGCCCTTCGTGACCTACCACAACGACCTGGACATGAAGCTGTACATGCGCGTCGCGCCAGAGCTCTACCTCAAGATGCTCGTGGTGCGCGCGCCGTCCCACGCTGCGCTGCCATGCGGCAGCCCAGGCCGCTCGCACGTGCTGGCGCGCGACCAACGCCGCACACATGGCGACTGAGCTCCCAGATCCGTTTTCTTCTCAGACAGGCGCGGCCGGCAGGCCGCCTCGTTGTTGCGGGTTTGCCCCAGGCTGTATAACAGCCGCCGGCCGCGGCGCAGGTGGGCGGGCTGGACCGCGTGTACGAGATCGGGCGCCAGTTCCGGAACGAGGGCATCGACCTGACGCACAACCCCGAGTTCACCTCCTGCGAGTTCTACCAGGCGCGCCCCGGTCGCGCCGCGCCAGCGCTCAGGCGCGGCACCCTGGCCACCACCAGCGCCCCACGCCAGCAAGTGGGCGCCACCTAGCGCTGCGCATGGCACGGCAGTGCCGGCTGCCGAGGCTGGGTTACACTGCGGGCGCTCGCTGCGCCGAGCCGGCCAGCTGCGGTGTGTGGTGAGTGCTGCGCGCGTACGCGGCCGCGCAGGCGTATGCGGACTACAACGACTTGATGAACATGACAGAGGACATGCTGATAAAGATGGTGGAGGAGGTGAACGGCGGCAGCCTCCAGCTGGCCTACCACGCGGACGGGCCCGACGCGCCGCCCGTGCAGATCGACTTCAAGAAGCCCTGGCGCCGCATCAGCATGGCGCGCACCTCCGGGGGCGGGCGCCGTGCGCTCAGCCCCGCAATTTGGTCACCGCCGGGCTGGCTGTGCCCGCACAACATGGCAGGTTGGTCAGGTCTTCCAGAGGCTGCATGCGCAGGGCCGTGCCCGCGCTTGGCCTGGAAATTGGGCCGGCCGGCTGCCTGCGTTGCGCGCCAACGGCGCTGTCCGACCCCGTGCCGGGGCCGCGGCTGGAGTGAGCGCGAGCTCGCGCGCCCGCAGATCGCCGGGCTGGAGGAGGCGCTGGACCGGAAGCTGCCGGCCGACCTGGAGACGGAGGATGCGCGTGAAACGCTCGACCGCCTGGTGGGCGGCCCGGCCGCGCGCGCGCAGCGCCGCATGCATGCCGCCCACCCCGCACGGCCCGAGCATGCCGCCGCTTGTCGCGGGCACCTGCATGCCGGAATGGCATGTCCCTGCGTGGCGCTCCCGCTCGCCAGTCGGGCTCTGCCCCGCGCAGCCCGTGGGCGCGGCTGCAGCACAGCCGTCTGGCAGGGCCGCGCTCGCAGCGGCGCTCATTCTCCTGGCGGCGCGATGTGCCGGGCGCAGCGCGGCGCGCGCGCAAGGCGCGGCGCGGGCCGTGTGCGGCCCTCGAGCTAGCGCTGAGCCTGTGGCCGGCGCCTGTGACCCGCCAGCCGCGGCCTCGGCGGCTTGGGGTCGACGCGAGCGTGCGCGCGCGCGCGCAGTGCGCAGAGCGCGGCATCGACTGCGCGCCGCCGCGCACGACCGCGCGCCTGCTGGACAAGCTGGTCGGCGAGCTGCTGGAGAGCCAGTGCCGCAACCCCACCTTCATCTGCGACCACCCGCGCCTCATGTCGCCGCTGGCCAAGGGGTGCGCGGCGCGCGCCCCGCCCGCGGCGCCCGGGCCGCTGCCAGGCCGCCGGGTTCACGCAGAGCACGGGTTTTGCTTCGAGAGCCGCAGCCCTCCATTGGAAACGCGGAGGCGTCGTCTGCCTGGATGCTACCATGTTGCAGCATGCAGGCCCCGCTCGGACGTGGGCTGCGCTATGCCAGTCTGTGCCCGTGGGGCACGCGCAGGCACCGCGCGCTGCCGGGCATGACGGAGCGCTTTGAGCTCTTCATCAACTTCCGCGAGGTCTGCAACGCGTACACCGAGCTCAACGACCCCATCACGCAGCGCGAGCGCTTCGCCGAGCAGGCCAAGGCGCGGCCGCGCTCCCCAGGGTACATGGTAGGGTGTAGGGTAGAGTTGTGCAACGCATGCACCAAGCTCAACGACCCCATCACGCAGCGCGAGCGCTTCGCCGAGCAGGCCAAGGCCCCCCCTCCCCAGGGAGTAGGGTAGGGTACTTCTCCGCCCGATAGGGTGAGTTCAGAGTTAGGTACATCTCCGCGCCCTGCATCCGTGCGCGCCGTCGGCGGGGGGAGGGCGCGGCGCGCGGGCGCTGCGGCGGCCGCTCGAGCGCGGCGCCGCTGCGCGACGGGGCGACGCGCCGCGCAGCCGGGTGCCACCCTGTCTGCATGCAGCAAGTGAGGTCGCGCCCCCGGGTCCCGCCTTTGCTGGTCATTGAGGCCCGCGCCGCCGCTCGCGCCGCGCGACCGGGCGCGCCCGCCGCGCGCGCAGGCCAAGAGCGCAGGCGACGACGAGGCCATGTACGTGGACGAGAACTTCTGCAGGGCGCTGGAGTACGGCCTGGCGCCCACCGGCGGCTGGGGCATGGGCATTGACCGCATGGCCATGCTGCTCACGGACACGCTGAACATCAAGGAGGCACGCGCCCGCCGCCGCCTGCCCTACCCTAACCTGCGCTGAGGCGCCCGCCCCACCCCGCCCGGCGGCCGCGGCGCCGCCCGCCCGCCCGCCGGCGCCACAGGATCCGGTCATAGCCTTGCTGGCCGGCGGGCTGGACGGGCGGCACCCGACCGCGCTCAGCGTTGCGTTGGGCGCAGAAATGCGCACGCCAGCCGCGCCGGCCCAGGCGGCGGGGGGCTGCCTGGGTGCGCGGGACGCGCGGGGGCCGCGCGCGCAGGTGCTGCTGTTCCCAGCGATGAAGCCCGAGGACGCGCGGCCGCCCGACGCGTCGGCGGCGGAGCCCTTCGCGGCCGCGCCGGCGCCGCCCGCCGCGGCTGCGCCGGCGCCGCCCGCCGCAGCCGCGCCGGCGGCCCCCGCGGCCAACGGCGACTACGGGGTGAGCTAGCGCAGCGCGCCCCTCCTTGCGCCCGTGTCAGACGCTAAGGTCGGCGCGGGCGGCCTGCGGCATTCCAGCAGCGCTGCCGTCGGCACGCGGCCAGTGGGTCTGCATACCATGCAGCTGTCTGTACGCAGGCGAGGGGGCGGGGGCCATGCACTGCCAGACCCTGTGTTGGGGCAGGGCAGGGGTGCACCCGCTGGCCAAGGGTCCACCCGCTAGCCAGGGTACCCAGGATAGGGTACCCTCGGCTGAGCGCGGCGCGGGGCGTGCGCGCGCAGGGCATGCCCATGGATGCGGCGCCCGCGAGCGTTCGGTCGCTGTCGTACGCGCCCGCGCCGCCCGCAATTGCGGTGCGCGGCGGCCCGCCGAGCGCGTGCAGCACGCCGCTGCTGCGCTCGCCGAGCTCGCAGCCGCCCATCCCGCCGCCGCCGCCGGCGGCCGGCCGCGCCGACGACCTGTTGAGCGCCTGGCGGACCACGGGCCCGGCCGCGCCGCCGCCGCTCTCGCAGGCGCGCCGGGCTGGCCTCCCGGCCCCGGGCGCCGCCCGTTGCAGCGGAGCTGGGGCCAACATGGCAGGGCTATTGTGCTTGCCGCGTGCAGCGTAGCGCTGCTGAGGACTGCATGCCAGCGTGCGGCCCACGCACGAGTTCGCACCCAGCAGCAGCAGGAGCGCACGCTGTGTGCAAGCAAGGTGTCACGGCGCCGCTGCGCCGGCCCTGCCTGGCGCGTGCGGCACGGCGGGCCCCATGGCCCCGAGAGGCGTGCCTCGGGCGGGCTGGACCTCGAGCACACTGTGTGCCTGCGTGTGTGCTGCCCTCGGGCCAGCTGCCTCCGGGGCGCCACGGCGGCGCGCCGGGTCGGACCCGGGGCGGCGGCGCGCGCAGGCCTCGCAGCTGGCGCACCAGTTCAGCGACGACGCCAACGCGGCGCTCCGGAGCCTGGCGTCATCCTGGGAATACGGCCGGTAGCGCGGCGCCGCGTGCGCGCGGCGCCCGTCCGCATGGTCCGGGCCGGCATGGCGTCGGTTGGTTGCCTGAGGCAGAGGCGCTGCGCATGTGGCGTCGTGCCTGTGGTGCTCGAGCGTGGCTGCCAGCACCCTTTGCAAGGGACTGCGCGTGGCGACCTCCTCGCGGCGGCGCAGCCTGTGTGAGCACACCAGGGCTGCCATTGGATGCTTGAGGCTCTGGCGCCAACCCCTTGGGGCGCGCCAGGACGCAGCGGGCGACTCCGCCGCGTGTCTCAGCACACAACCCGCATCCTATGGGGTAACATGGCAAAGCCCTTGTTGTGCACCGCAGCGCTGTCGGCTGCGTTGCCGCACCGCTCTGGTAGCATCCTGGCACAGCTGCCTGGCGGCCGCCATGTGGGGTCTCTGTGCCTGAGCAGCCCTAGATGTCTGTGTACAGATCTGTACACAGACTATGGTCTAGACCATGGTAATGGCTGTGTCATACACTGTTTGGAGAACATTGTGCAGGCCAGGCTCGCGGCCGGCCTCTGCTGCACGAGTCCATGAGGAGAGTGGCAGCGTGGCCTGTGTATCGGTGAAGCAGCCCCATCCCGCTGTCCAGAACTTGACATTGAGCGCTGCGCCCCGGGGTATTCCTGCGTGTCAGCCAAAACAATGGACAAAGGCTGGGAAGTGCTGTTCTGCATGCCAGCCGGCGGCTGGGACTTTTTGTACGACCGGTGCGCGCGCATGCAATGGTACCGCTCGCCCCCCCGCAAGCGGGCCGCGCTTACACGCCAGCACTCACGCGTCTACGCTGCAGGCTCGAGCAGGGCTTGCCGCCCTGGACAACTCTGAAGCGCGCGACTGCCGCGCAGCCCCTTGCCGCTCAGGTGAGTCATTAGTCAATGCTGCTTCCAGACGCAGGTTCTCAGACGGTTGCTGCGCCACAGCTGCGCACAAACGCCTCCAGTATCCCTGCCGCAGGTGGCCAGCGCAGATGTTCTTGTTCCCACGACCGCCGTGTGCGGCGCGGACGTCGTCAATGCCGCGCGTAACCTGAAGCTGATCGTGCAGCCCGCCGCCGGATACAACAACATTGCGGTGGAGGCTGCGCAGGCGCGCGGCATACCAGTGTGCACCAGTCCCGGTGTGTTCACCGGGCCTCCTGCACCTGGCATCTGGCTGCCTTGGCTTTGCCACACTATGGCTACCAGCACGGGCGCCGTGCCTCCAGTGTGCGGCAAGACGCAAGGGCCGCGCTTTGCCGCTGACTGGCCGCTGCGCCCTGCGGGCCCAGGCATCAACGCCGCCTCTGTGGCGGAGGCGGCGATAATGATGCTGCTCATGCTCGCCCGCCGCGTACCGGAGCAGCTCGTGACCTTTGCAAAGCGCGGGCTGGGCGAGCCGCTGGGCATGCAGCTCTCCGGCAAGACGCTGGGCATAATCGGCATGGGGGCGATCGGTGCGGCGCCCCCTGCGCTGCCCCACCCGCCGCGAGGGCCGCCAGCGAGTGCAACAGCTCGGTCACTTGTCAGGCTGCGGCGGCAGGCATGCGGGTGGCGCGGGCCGCAGAGGCGCTGGGCATGCACGTGCGCGGGCACAGGTCTGCCAGCACACCCGCCGAGCTCAGCGCGCTGCTAACCGCTGCAGACGCGGTCAGCCTGGTGCACGCCCGCCTGCCCTGCCTGCGTGTCTCCTCAAGCGGTAGAACACTGTGCGGGCCACTGTGCGGGCCGACCGCTCTCCGTCGCTGGTATCATCCGCACTCCGCACAAGGCGTGGAAGAGACTTGGTAAATGTAGCCTGCAATGCTCGCCTGCAGGGTACCGCCTGCTGCCCTGTTTAGTGCAGGCAGCCCTGCGCTGTCCCAAGGCGATCGTGCCGGCGGCATGGCGCCGCCCTCTTTGTCCTGTCAGCGGCATTGCGCCGCTGCTGGCAGCGCCACCACTTCATGCCCCTACAGCTTGGCCGTGGCTTCACGGGACTCGCGTGCGCGGGCGGCCAGCACTGCCCGCTGACGCCGGCCACGGTGGGGCTGCTGGGCGCGCGGGAGCTGCGGGCGATGAAGCCGGGCGCGCTCGTAATCAACTATGGCCGCGGGGAGCTAATTGACAAGCAGGTGTGCGTCCGCTCGCACTCGACACACCATGTCTTTGCTAGGGCCAGTTGAGCCGGGCATGACCGGGCAGACGTCGACACGTTGGGCCTGAAAAGGGCGCGTGGGTGACAAGGCGCGCCTGCCGGGCCGGCCCAATGCGCTGGCGGAGCGCGGCGCAGGCGCTGCTGGAGGCGCTGCGCGACGGGCACCTGGGCGGCGTGGGGCTCGACGTGTTCTGGGAGGAGCCCGCCGACCCGGCGGACGAGCTGTTCAGCTTCCCGAACGTGATTGCGCTGCCGCACACCGGTGCGCCCACAGCTGCGCGGCCGACGGCGCTGTTGCCGCTCTGCATATGCAGCAAAAACCTCTGCGCCGGCCGCCAGTGCCCGGCAGGCAGGCAGCTGGCCAAGCTGCTGCTGCTTTGGGGTCTATGCAACACCATGCACTGACGAGCTGTTCTGCGGCTGGGGCAGGTGTGAGCACCCACGACGTGGTGCAGACGTATGTCGACCTGCTGTCGGACAACATAACGCGCTGCCGGGAGGGGCGCACCTTGCAGCACCGATTGCCCTGATGCTGGGCGCTGCCCGGCGCAGTGTGCTGGGCGCTGGGAGCCGCAAACCCAGGCTGTAGTGATGACTGTGCAGCGCATAACCGCAGTACCATTGAATCGCCTACAGCCCAGGCACCTGTGCCTAGCAGGCACTGCGTCCACGTCTCAAAACAAGAAGTCAGAAACCGGAGCAGCCGGAGAAATCGGTGGGCCCTAAACGAACGAAAATAACCTGAGCCGAGTAGTGCGCACAGGCACGGCTCCCGGGAAGATGTGCGCGGCACCCACAATGCTGCGCCGCGCGGCAGTGAAGGACCCGCTCCCGGCGTGCGGAGCATGCGCACACACGTTTCCAAACATCTGAACCCAAGCCCGCCGCAGCGCCGGCGTGCGCGGCAGGCAGGGCGCCGGCGCGGCCGCGCTGGGCCTTGCTCGGCGGTGAGATGCCGCGGCGGGCGCCGGGTGCTGGTACCGGCTGGCTCGTGAGCGCGGTGCTGCTGACGGCAGTGCTGTCTGCGGCCGGCGCGGGGGGTGTGGCGCCGGCGGCGGCGGCGGGCTTGAAGCACGTCTCCTCAGGGCAGGAGTTTGCTTCCGCGCTGTCAGACTTCCGCGTGAGGACGGTGCTCATCAATGGTGCGCACGCCCGGGCGTGCACGGGCTTGACGGGCGCGCCGGGGGCCCGTCGAGCCGGCGCCTGCCGCGCTGCTCCCTGCATGCTCGCTGCGTGTGCCTGTGAGCGACGCGTGCTCTTGTTCCCGGGGGGGACATTGGCCGGGGCGCCCTCAGTTGTACCAGCGGGCCGGGCAACTCGCAGCGGCGGGCTTGCCGGCGCTTGCCTGAGTGCGGCGGCGTGCCGGCAGCCCTGCCCGTGCCGCCTGTCCAGGTGCCCGGCAAGCGCTGCGCCGTACCAGCGCACGTGCCCGCTGCGTGACGCGCGGCCTGCCGCCGCCCCGCTGTGGGGCCCGGTCTGCTCAGTGCGCGGAGCCGAGACAGCGCGCCTGTGCGCGCAGCGCTTGGGTTTGCCGGGGGCGGGGCGCGCGCATGCGCACCAATGGGCGCCCCGCGGGCGCGCAGGCACCATCGTGCTCACGCCGGAGCTGTGGCGGCCGCTGGGCGGGACGGCGAACATCGTAATGCGCTCCGTCGCGCTGGCGAACGGTACGCGCGCTGGCCCCCGCCTGCATGTGCGGCCGCGCGCTCGCAGGCCTCCCGCTGTGCGCGGGTGCGCGCGCGTGTGGGGCGGCAGACGTCACGCGGCCGCGCGCTGGCTGCGCGGCAGACCCGGCGGTACCGGCGGAGGCGGTGCTGGACTTTGGCGGCGCGGTGGACTCGATCATGGTCGGCATGCATGGCAAGCTCACGCTCACCAACCTCACGCTGCGCAACCCGGCGCCGAAGCTGCCGGTGCACACCGCCAGCCATGCACGCTTCTTTCTGGATGGCTTCGGGCCCTACCCGTCCATCACCGTGCTGCCGAACGCCACGGTGCGCCCGCGGCCCGGCGCGCGCGCCGCGCAGACGCTGCACGCCTGGCGTCGCACGGCCGGCGGCTGGCGCAACCCGCCGGCCGGGGCATGTCAGGAATCCTGGCGGCAGTTGGGGCGAGGCGCGCGGCTCCGCATGCGCTCGCGCCGCATGGCGGGGGCGCGCCGGCGCTCAGCGCGCCGGCCGCGCCGCAGGTGGTCCTCAACGTCACGCGCGTGTACTTCTACTCCGAGCCGGCCGCGTGCGCGGCATTCGTGACGAAGATCCCCGGCGCCTGGGATAAGCTGGGCTTCAACGACAGCGTGCGCGTGTTCCCGGAGCGGCACGAGGCCGACCTGGCGGGCGAGCACAGCTTCCGGCGGCCCATCATCGACATGGTCATCAACGAGACGGGTGCGCGGCCCGCGCGGGGCGGCCCGCTGCGCGCGCCCCCGGACGCAGGCAGCCGGCGGCGGCGGGTGGTGCTGTGCCGAGCTGGCACCCGGCTGCGAGGGCTGGCAGGTGTTGGGACGTGCGGCGCGCTGGCCGCGCCGCGCGCCGTGCGCCGCGCCCGGCGGGCGCTCTGTGTCTCAGACCCATGCATGGTATAGGAGCATGGCGCGAGCGACGCCTGTGAGCAGCATTGACGACTGCTGCACGCATTTCGCACTCTCGCGTGCGGTGCCTCACCTGCTTTTGGCGCGCGTCCGGTGCCGCTCTGGACATGCCGCCCGTCTCGTCTGCGCAGCCGGAGTCGCATGAGCGAGGCAGGCGGCGTCGCGCGGGGTTGTCAGTGTGCACGTCAGCAGGTCTGCTGGCGCCGCGCTTGAGCCCGCAGCACGGGTGGCCAGGCGGTGCGCTTGATCGCCGGCCGGGCCGCGGCCGCCGGCGCTGACGGCCGCGGTTGCGCGCGGCGCAGTGGGCTCGGCGCTGTTCGTGACGCAGGACATCCAGTGCTTCTGCCCGCCCGTCAACCCGTGGCCGCTCGCGTTGCCCGCGGGCGAGCAGGCGCCCGCGGCCGCGCTGGGCCCTGCGGCGGGCGCCCCCGCGCCGGCGCCGTCGCCGGCCGGCGCGCTGGACGGCAGCGCCGCGGCGCTGGGCGCGGGCGGCAGCGGGCGCAACGGCGGGCTGTCCCAGGCGCGCCCCCGCTCGCCGACCGTGGGCTGTTGGTGCGCAGGCGGACGCGGGCGCTCGCCGGGCCGCCGGGCCGGCGCTTGGTCAGGAGCAAGAGCCCATTGGGGCGGCGGGCGCCCGGCGGGGCAGGGTTGCTGAGGGCGCGGGGCGGCAATGCGCAAGGAACCAACGTGGTAGAAAAGCCATCACTCTGCGGGGCATACATACATACCTGAGGGCGCGCGGCGGCGGCGCGCAGGCGGTCATGATCACGCTGATCGTAGTGCTGACGACGGTGGCCGCGGCGCTGCTGCTGGTGGGCGCCGCGGTGTACGCGCGCGTGCGGCGCGTGCGCCGGAAGCGCGACGCCGAGGCGAGCGAGCGCGGCGGCAAGCACGTGCGTGCCGCTCCGGCCGCTGTGCTGCTGCATGCTGGCATGGCGTGCCGCCGAAGCTGCAGCGCCGAGCAGTGCATGTCCGGTCAGCAGGGCCGAGCCCCGCCCCGCTCACGCGCCTGCTGTCTGTGCCCGGGCGCGCGGCGCACGGCGCGGGCGCCGCGCCAGCACGGCGGCCGACCAAACCTTACTCTGACCCATGTGCGCGCCGCGCGCGGCAGGACGCGCTGCTGCCGCCCGGCGCGCTCGGCGTGCCACCGGTCGTGGTGGACGGCGCGGCGCTCGCGCGCATGCCCAGCGACCCGCGCCGCTCGCCGGGCGGCAGCGCGGGCAACTCGGCGCGCCTGCACCCCAACGGCTCGTCTAGCCCGCAGGGCGGCGGCAGCGCGCCCGGCAGCGGGCCCGACTTCATGATGCGCAGCGTCATGAGCCTGCCCGACACGCTGCGCATGCGCTCCCAGGCGCGCGGCGCCCCCCCCTGGAAGCTCCCTGCGTGCGCCTGCTGCGGTGCAGGCCGGGCAGGTCGCGCCCCAGAAGTTTCGCACCCCGCGCTGTGTGCCCGCGCCAGCACGGCGGCGGCCCTACCCCACCCTAACCCTGCGGCGCGGCGTGCGCGGCAGGAGCTGCTGGCGGAGCTGGAGATCGGGCAGCCGCTGGGGCGCGGCAGCTACGGGCGCGTGTACCGCGGTGCGCGGCGCCCGAACGCCCCGCCCGCCGCCCCGCCGCTGCGGCCCGTCCGCGCTGCGCCTGTTGCTCGGCCGTCGAGGCTGCGCCGGCTGCGCGCGCCGCTCGGCCGGCCCGGCTCCTGGTGCTGCGCGGCAGCCGTCCAGGGTGCTGGGTGGTGCATGCATGTTCCATCATCATCAATCTGGGAAGGCGCTGACGGCGGACCTGACGGCGGGCCCGCAGGCGAGGATTGGGGCCAACCCTAGCTAAACCCTGCCCGGGGCGCGCGCGCAGGCAAGTGGAAGGGCGTGCAGGTGGCCGTGAAGATCGTGGAGCACAACAGCGAGGCCGACCGCGACCTGAGCGAGCTGCGCGAGAGCGTGCTGAGCACCGCCATCCAGCACCCCAACGTGGTGCGCGCGCGCGGCCCCGCGGCCCGCGCGTTCGCGCCCCTGTCGCGGCCGGAGCACCTGCCGCAGCTGCGAGCATGGCCCTGAGGCTGTTTCGTGAGCAGACCTCCGCTACGCTCGAGCCAGGAGCCTCCACAGCAGTGCTTGTCAGACGGCCGCGCCTAGCTTTTAAACAGAGCCTGCCGCGCCCGGCTCGCTGCCGGCGCGCAGCGCGCGGCTGAGCGCCCGCCGCGCGCGCAGGTGTCCACCTACAAGGTGCGCACCATCCGCGTGGTGCCCGAGGCCGTGGCGGCGCCTGCGCCGACGCTCGACTCGGCGAAGAGCATGCACGGCGGCGCGCCCTTCGGCGGGCCGCTGCTGGAGGGCTCGCCGGCGGTCTCGCTGCAGCCGCCGGCGTCCCTGGCCACCATCAGCCAGGCCAGCCAGGACTCTACGTCCACCACGGCCGCCGGCCCGGCGGCGCCCGGGCTGCCCCGCTCGCCCGCCGACGCGCCCACGCCGCGCGCCGGCTCCGGCCTGCTGCCGCGGCGCGGGTCGGGCCCGAGCGCGGCGCTGCTGTCGCGGACGGCCCCTGGCGCGCCGGGCGGCGCGCTGCCGCGCGCCGGCTCGGACGCGCCGGGCGGCGGGCTGGCGCGCGCGGCGTCGGCGACCGCGCCGCCGCGCCCGGCGACGAGCGATCCCATGCCGCGCACGGGCTCGGGCGGCAGCGAGGCGGGGCCGACGCGCACGGTGCTGCTGGGCGGCAGCCCGCGCGTCGGCGAGCGCGTGTCGAGCGGCCTGCCGCCGGTGCCGGCGCGGCGGCCGCTGCAGAGCGTGCGCAGCGCGCCCGAGGGCAGCAAGGCGCTCGGCGGCCGCGGCGGCGGCCCTGACGCCATGCCCACGCTTGGGCTGGAGAAATCGGTGCGGATCTACACGGCCATATACCCTAAACCTAACCCTAGTCTGGAGAAGGCGGTGCGGCCCGCTTCCCGCCTCGGCGGCACGCTGCTGCCGCCGCGACAAGTTGAGCGGCCCCCGCTGCCGGCGCCTGCACGCGTTTGGCTGCGAGGCGCTCGCCCTGACCGCACGGCGGTACCAGCCGCGCTCGCGCGCGGCGCGTGCCCTGACCGCAAGCCCGGGGCGCCGCAGGCGAGCATCCCGGAGGGCATCCCGCTGATGCCGCCAGAGAATGGCGACATCGGCGCGGCGGGGCCCGGTGGCCGCCCGCCGCGCGGCCCAGAGCCGGCGCCGCCGGCGGACGGCGGCTCGCCCGGCGCCGAGTGCAGCAGCGTGACGGCCGAGATGCGCGAGACCTGGATGCTGCTGGAGTACTGCGACCGCGGCAACCTGGACCGCGCCATCCTCAACCGCGTGTTCGTGCGCAACGGCAAGGCCAACCTGGCGCGCCGCCCGTCCGCCCGCCCAGTGTGGCTGCCTGTAGCGGCGTGCGCAGAGCGCTGGGCCGCCCAATGAGCCCCAGGGGTGGGGCGTCGCGCCCGGCCGCATGCGCGTGGCCTCCACGCTGCCCGGCAGCGCCGTCGGGGACCCGTGGAGCATCCACCAGCCGCGCTCCGCCACCGGCGTGCGGCGGGCGGCGCGGGCGGGCTGACAGGGTTAGGGCTGCGCGCTTGCAGGACGCCGTGCTGCGCTCGCTGATCGACATCGCGGCCGGCATGGACTACCTGCACTCGCTGGGCGTGCTGCACGGCGACCTCAAGGGGCCCAACGTGCTGCTCAAGACCAGCGTGGAGCACGACCCGCGCGGCTTCTGCTGCAAGGCGCGCCGCCCGCGCCGCGCCCGCCGCCGCACCGCCTCACACCGGCGGCGGCGCTCCCGCTTGTCCGCCTGAGCGCGCGCCATGCGGCCTGCCGTGCCCGCCTCGGCAGTCACAGGGACTACATGCGCGTTGTCTTGGTCTCGCTGCCGAGGTCGAGGCTCGGGGCTGCCCGCCCGACCGGGGCGCGGCGGCCTGCTCGCGGCGCGGCGCCGACGCAGGGGGCCCGCGCGCGCAGATTGCGGACTTCGGCCTGGCGCGCGTGCTGCAGGACAATGCGACGCATGTGTCCACCAAGTCGTTCGGCACGGTGGCGTACATGCCGGCGGAGGTGCTGCAGCACAACCGCATGAGCCGCGGCGCGGACGTGTACTCCTTCGCGATGATCATGTGGGAGCTGCTGGCTGGCCGGCGTGTGTACGAGGGCTACATCGCCACGCAGGCGCGCGCTGACCTAACGCTACCCTAAGGAGTAGTGTCGCCTCCAGGCTGGCGGCCGAGCGGGCCGGGCGACGGCCTGCGGGACGCGCAGCGGGCGCGCGCTCGCGCGGCCTGCCTGCCAGGCCGGGCACGTGCAGCCGCGGCGCCAGCCGCAGCGCGCTGGTCGGCGCTGCGCATGCAGGCCGCCTGCCCGGCGTGCGGGCGCAGACCTCCCGGCCAGCCTGCCGCAAAGGCCGCCCCCGCTGCGAGCTGGGGTGGCCCGCCGAGCGCGCGCCGCGCCGCGCAGGTGCTCTTCAATGCGAGACCCTACCCTGCCGCGCAGGCGTTCTCTGAGGTCAGGCCCTACCCTGCCGCGCAGGTGTTCTTCAAGGTGCTCACCGGCTTCCGGCCGGCGGTGCCGGAGGGCGCGCCGCCGCGCTACGCGACGCTCATGACCGCCTGCTGGTCGGACGACGCGGACCGGCGGCCGCCGTTCGACGCAGTGCTGCGCGAGCTGCAGGCGCGGCCCGCGCCGCCTGCAGTGGCCCGCGCCGCCCGCGCCGCACCCCCGCGCCGCGCCCGCTGCAGTGTGGTCGCCGGGCGGCGCCTGCTCGCGATCCCTGCATGGCGCGCCCGGCGCGCGGCCTTGCAGTGCATGGTCGCCCGCGGCTGTGCGTGCGCTCAGTCGGGAGCGCATGTGCGCCTCGGCGCGAGCGTCGGCTCGATACGCAACCTGTGGCCTGAGAGACTAGGGTAGGGTAGAGTGGTCCTGGGGGTGAATCGCGGCGCCGCCGGGTGCGCACAGGCGATGCACGCGGCCCTGAGCGCGACGCCGCCGCCGGCGGAGGGCGACGGCGAGCGCGAGGGCAGCGCGCTGATCGCTGCGGACGCCGGCGGCAAGCCCGGCTCCGGCAACGAGTGGGCCGGCGAGCGGCGCGACCGCGAGGACTCTGCGATCTACAGTGGCGACCGGCCCGACGGCGTGCTCGTGCCGGCCCAGGCCGCGGCGCCCGAGGCCGCAGACGAGGCGGGCGTCCAGGTGCGGACAGACGCCCCCTTCAGCGGACCGCCCCCACGGCCATCGCTTAGAGTGCTTTCGAGACCCTCCCATGCATGGGCGCCTGCATGCGCCGGGGGCGCGGCAACGCCGCAGGCTGGCGCGGCGCGCTTTGAGCGCGCGCTGCGCCCGAAACAGCGGCGCGGACAGCAGTCAGCCCGGTCATGATGTTGGGGCGCGCGGCGCGCAGGCGGCGCTGCACCCGGCGCTGGAGAACGAGTTTGCGCTGGAGCTGCAGGGCGAGCGGCCGGCCAGCCTGCTCAACCCCTTCCGCCGCTTCCTCACCGCCGGCTGGGAGACGCCGCGGCCGGGCGACGACGTGCGCGCCGGCGCCGGCGCCGGCGCCGGCGTCGCCTCCTTGCCGGCTGCCGCGGGCGGCGCACCCCGGATGTCCGCCGCGGCGCCCGCCCCGGCGGCGCCCGCCGCCGCGCCGGGCGCGCCGGGCGCGCCGCCCGCGCCGCCCGCGCCGACAGCGCCCGCCTTGCCGGACGGGGGCCGTGCCGCAGAGGCGGGCGCGCCGCCGGCGCCGGCCTCGCCGGCGCCCGCAGAGCTGGCGCCGCCGGCGGCCGTGCGCGGCAGCCCGCGCGCGGCGCAGGCGGCCGAGGCGGGCGCGTCGCCGCGCTCGCCGGCCAGCCCTGGCTCGCCGCCGGCCGCGCTGGAGAACGGCGGCGCGCACGCGCACGCCGCGCCGCGCATGGCCGCCGTGCTGCGCATGGTCAAGCGCGTGGTGGCCAGCGGCGAGCCGCGGCCGGACGCGCGGGCAGACCTCGCCGACGGCGCCCGGCGCGGCGGCGTGGCCGGCGACGCGGCGATCGCGCGCAATTCGCTCCCGGCCGGCTTCCGGCTGGCGCCGCGCAGCGGCGGCGGCCTGCGCGCGCTGGAGCGCGTGTCCGGCCTGCCCGGCATTGGCGAGCGCGCGCCGGCGGCGGTCGAGCTGGTTGCGCCGGCCGCGGGGGACGCGCGCGCGGGCGGCGGCGGCGGCGGCGGCGGCGACGGGGACTGGGCGGCCGGCGGGCCGGCGTCGCCGACGCCGCGCGTGCCGCACAGCCCGTTCCAGGGCGCGCTGGACGCGGGCCAAGACGTGGGCGACGCGCTGGCGCGCGCGTCGGCGCCGCCGCGCGACACGCCGCTGTGGCCCGAGGGCGCGTCCGCCAGCGAGCAGCCCGCGGCCGCGCGCGCGGCCAAGGCCGCCGCGCCCGCGCGCGCGCCGGGCGACGCCGCCGCCAACGGCGGCGCGCCCGCCGCCGCGGCGGCGCTGGGCGCGCCGCTCGCGCGCGCGCAGGCGACCTAGCTAGCGCGGCCGGCGGGGCGGCGGCGCGGCGCGGCGCGCGCGCGCCGGGTGCGGCGGTGGGGTATAGATGACCGGCGGCCGCGCAGAGGCGGGCCGCCCCCGGTTTCCCGAAGTGTCCTGTTGCCCGCGGTCGGCGCGCGCGCTGCGGCTGCCGCGGCCCGGCGCTCACGTGCGGCGCCGCCTGCCACGGCGGCGCCGCCCC
>JAABUJ010000255.1_pt1 | contig 115970 bp, 110 predicted proteins | sample 5559131 | NCBI WGS metagenome assembly JAABUJ01 (sample SAMN10711875, study PRJNA513366) | rock metagenome | isolation source: Antarctica rocks | place: Antarctica: Victoria Land, Mt New Zealand nord | collected 2016-01-07
AGTGCTCCAGGCACGACATCCCACCAGCCGTCACGGGAACCTCACCGACCGACAGGGGCACGATCTAGCTGTAAGGCTCGAAGCCCTGGCGCTTGCAGTGCTCACCTGCCGGCGGCTCAGCTTGACCAGTCTCACCCACCAGGTGGCTGGGGTGGTCGGTCCCCATTAGGCTCACAGGCCGCCATGGCCGCCGCCTCCTCTCCGCCAGCCATCCTGGGACGTGAGGGACTTGAAGTGCAGATCAATGCCAACCGTTACCGCGGCTTTGCCCTGGCTGTCGCCACCGCCGTGGTGGTTGGCGCAGTGGTGGGCTTGGTGACAGGTGTTGGCGTGGCCCTGATCGTCGGGCTGCTCGCCGGCATCGGTACCGCCATGGTGGTGGCGGCTGGCGTGTGGTGGGCAGGCGCGCCTCTGGCCCTGGCCCTCGCCGGAGCCAATCCCACTCATCCGGTTGACCAACCGCGCGCCCACAATCTCCTCGACTCGCTTTGCGCAGGTGCCGGAGTGGCCAAGCCGCGCCTGGCAGTGGTCGATCATCCCAGTATTGACGTCATGGCCGTGGGCCGATCACCGGCCCACGCAACCCTGGTGGTCACCTCGGCGTTGCTGTCGAGCCTGAGCCTGGTCGAGATGGAAGCGATGCTGGCCCACCAGGTGGTCAGGATCAAGGCTGACGACACCTGCCCGGCCACGGCGGCGGTGGCGGGACCGGGTGCCCTGGCCGTACTCGTGCCCTGGGCTGCGAGGTTGGCGGAGCGGGCCGCCAGGAGCGCCGAGGCCGGAGTGGCCGGGCGCCGGAGGGCCAGCGGGACCAACGGGGTCGGCGGGGTCAGCGGCGTCAGAGCCGCCGGGGTCAGAGCCGCCGGGGTCAGAGCCGCCGGGCGGTCCGGCGACTACGCCGCCGACCTGGCGGCGGTGGCGCTGACCCGCTACCCGCCGGCGATGGTCTCGGCTCTCGAAAAGGTGCTGGCCAGCCCCCCTCCGGGTGTCCCCAACCCGGCCCTGTCGCGGGCCATCGGTCATCTGTGGACAGCCCGTCCTCACCTGGAGGACCGCATCCGGGCCCTCCGGGAGCTCTGACCAACCAGCGTGGGGGTACAGCCGCGGTCGGCCCGTCGGGCCGGTGGGCGCAGACCACAACGGGCGACTCCGGTGACCCCGACTGCGGACCGCGTGGTGGTCCCGGCGCGGGGGACGGTCCCGGCGCGGGGGACGGTCCCGGCGCGGGGGGTGGTCCTGGCGCTGGGCGCGGCACTGGTGCTGGCCTCCTGCTCGGCTGCCCAGCGGCCGCCGACCCGGCTTCGCCCGACCACCACCGAGGCACCCAGCACCACCGCTGCGCCCACCTCGCCGCTGACCGGTCTGCCCCCCGCCAACCCGGCCACTCTGTCGCGCCCGGCGGTGATCGTGAAGGTCGACAACGCCCCTGAGGCCAGGCCCCAGAGCGGTCTGGACCAGGCCGATGTCGTGTACGAGGAGGTGGTGGAGGGAGGGGTGACCCGGTACCTCACCGTCTTCCAGTCCCAGGATGCGAGCACCGTCGGCCCGGTGCGTTCGGTGCGCCAGACCGACGCCGACGCGGTGCGTCCCATCGGGGGACTGTTCGCCTATTCGGGCGGGATACCCGCCTTTGTGACCGACGTGCACCGGACCGGTGTGGTCGACGTGGGGGCGGTCGTCGATCCCAACGCTTACCGTCGAGACTCGGGCCGACCGGCCCCCCACAACCTCTATGTCTCCGTGCCGGACCTGCGCAAAAAGACCCCGCCCGCTGCCCTGCCGCCTCCGCCTCTGTTCACCTACCTGGTTCCAGGGGTCACCTTCAACCCAGCTGGGGCCGCTCCCATCAGCCAGCTGCGGGTGCCCGTGAGCACGGCCACCGTGGCCAACTGGAGCTGGGATCCAGCCGGCGGGCTGTGGCACCGGGCCACCAACGGCGCTCCCCAGACGCTGACCGGGGGAGCTCCCATTGCCTTCACCAACGTGATCATCGAGCTGGTGCCATACCACAACACTGGCTTCATCGACCCCTCGGGAGCACCGGTGCCCGATGCCGACGTGGTGGGCACGGGGCCGGCGGTGGTCCTCTCGGCCGGCCGGATGGCCAAGGCCACCTGGACCAAGACGGCCCCCGAGGCGGTGACGAGCTACACCGACGCCTCTGGCGCCCCGATCGCCCTCACCCCCGGTCGCTCCTGGGTGATGTTGGCCCCGACCGGCACGGCGGTCTCCACTGGCTGACGGGTCAGGCGCCGGTACACTTGTCAGGGTGGATGACCGTCCCTCATCAAAATCCTCATCAAAAAGTACCTCCTCCCGCCAGACCTCCACGCCCCGGCTCAAGCGTGGGCTGGCCGAGATGCTGCGGGGCGGGGTGATCATGGACGTGGTGACCGCCGAGCAGGCCAAGGTGGCCGAGGATGCCGGGGCGGTGGCGGTGATGGCCTTGGAGCGGGTGCCAGCCGACATCCGCCGCCAGGGTGGGGTGGCCCGTATGAGCGACCCGGTCCTGGTGGGGGCCATCCAGGCGGCCGTGACCATCCCGGTGATGGCCAAGGCTCGCATCGGGCACTTCGTGGAGGCTCAGGTACTGGAATCGTTGGGAGTGGACTACGTCGACGAGAGCGAGGTGCTGACCCCGGCTGACGAGGCTCACCACATCGACAAGTGGACCTTCTCGGTCCCCTTCGTGTGTGGGGCCACCAACCTGGGCGAGGCCCTCCGGCGCATATCCGAGGGAGCTGCCCTGATCCGTTCCAAGGGAGAGGCAGGCACCGGCAACGTGGTGGAGGCTGTTCGCCACCTCCGCGCCATCCTGAGTGAGATCAGGGCAGTCGGTCGGGCCGACGGATCGGAGCTGTACTCCTGGGCCAAGGCGCTGCAGGCTCCGGTTGGCCTGGTCCAAGAGGTGGCCGAGACCGGTGAGCTGCCGGTGCCGCTGTTCTGTGCCGGTGGCCTGGCCACCCCGGCGGACGCCGCCCTGGTGATGCAGTTGGGCGCCCAGGCAGTGTTCGTGGGTTCGGGCATTTTCAAGAGCGCCGACCCGCCCAAGCGGGCCAGGGCCATGGTGGAGGCCACCACCCATTTTCGCGATCCTGACATCTTGGCCAAGGTCAGCTCGGGCCTGGGGGAGGCCATGCCGGGAGAAGAGATGGGCACCCTCGACGTCCGCCTGGCCGACCGGGGCTGGTAGGTGGTGGCCGCCTTGGTCGGTGGGTTGGGCCAGGTCGGCGGGGATGGCCCGAAAGTGCCGCCAGGTGCCCGGCCAGGACCCGAGACCGACGGTGGGAGTGCTGGCCCTGCAGGGCGACTCCGGGGAGCACGCCAAGGCCCTCGTTGAGGTGGGTGCCCGCCCGGTCGAGGTTCGCCGACCGGCTGACCTGGCCGGGGTGCATGCCCTGGTCCTACCGGGAGGCGAGTCCACCACCGTGTCCATGCTGCTGGAGTCATCCGGGCTGCTGGAGCCGCTGGCCGCCCGGCTGGCCGACGGCATGGCCGTCCTCGGAACGTGCGCCGGGATGATTCTCCTGGCCCGGCGCGTCCTGGACGGCCGGCCCGACCAGCACTGCCTGGGGGTCATCGACATCGATGTGCGCCGCAATGCCTTTGGCCGCCAGCGGGAGTCGTTCGAGTCCTGCCTCGACGTGTCCGGGCTGGATGGCGGCCAACTGCCGGCGGTGTTCATCCGGGCCCCGGCGGTGGAGCGGGCCGGTCCGGGAGTGGAAGTGTTGGCCAGCGTCGAGATGGGTGACGGCGCCCGCCGGGCTGTCCTGTGCCGTCAGGGTCCAGTGATGGTCAGCTCCTTTCACCCCGAGCTGTCCGCCGACCGGCGCCTGCACCAACTGTTCGTGTCCAGCATCCTCGAGCCAAGGAGGGCTTAGCCATGTCAGGTCATTCCAAGTGGGCGACGATCAAGCACCGCAAGGGGGCGGTGGACAAGGCCCGGGGCAAGCTGTTCGCCCGGCTCATCCGCCAGGTGGAGGTGGCGGCCAGGGAGGGAGGGGCGGACATGACCTCCAATTCCAGCCTGCGCTCGATGTTCACCAAGGCCAGGGACGCATCGGTGCCCATCGACACCATCGAGCGGGCCATCAAGCGGGGGACCGGCGAGCTCGAGGGGGTCCGCTACGAATCGGTGTCCTACGAGGGCTACGGCCCGTTGGGAGTGGCATTCCTGGTCGAGTGCCTCACCGACAATCGCAATCGCACGGGTGCCGAGGTGCGTGCCATCTTCAGCCGTAGCGGGGGGTCCATGGCCGAGCCAGGGGCAGTCGCCTGGCAGTTCGAGCGCAAGGGGGTGGTCCTGCTGGCCAAGATCGATGCTCAGTCAAGCGTCGGGGAGGACGAGGTGCTGGCGGTGGCCCTCGAAGCGGGGGCCGAGGACCTGAACGGAGACGGTGACACCTGGGAGCTGACCTGTGAGTCAGGCCAGCTGGCCCGACTGCGGACCGCCCTGGAGCAGGCGGGCATGGTTCCCGAGTCGGCCGAGTCGGCCATGGTGGCAACCACCACGGTGGGGCTGGCCAACGAGGCCGATGCTCGCCGGGTGCTGCGGCTGATCGATGCCCTGGAGGATCACGACGACGTGCAGAACGTCTACGCCAACTTCGACATACCCGAGTCCGTCCTCGAGCTGGTGGAGGCGTGATGGCCGGGCCGGGCGCGGGTGGCCCTGGAGTGGAGGACAGGGCCCCGGATTTTTCACTGGACGGCACCGGTGCCGGCCGGTACTCCCTGGAGGACCTGAGGGCTGGACCAGCGGTGTTGGTGTTCTACCCGGGCGACGAGACATCGGTGTGCACTCGCCAGCTGTGCTCCTACAGCGCGGACTTGGCGAGCTTCGAGGGTCTGGGAGCCACCGTATGGGGGATCAGCCCTCAAGACGTGGACAGCCACGAGCGCTTCGTGGCCAAGCACGGGCTGACCATGCCCCTTTTGGCCGACACCGACAAGGCGGTGGGGCGGGCCTACGGCATCGTCGGCCCCGCCGGCTTGTACCGTCGCTCGGTGTTCGTGGTGGACGCCGCTGGCGTCATCCGCTACGTCCACCGGGCCCTGGTGGGGCTCACCTACCGGCCCACGGCCGAGCTGGTGGATGCCGTGAGGATGGCCAAGTCCCCCGCCTGACGCCAGCCCATTTGCCGTGAGCAGCGTGTCGTGAGCAGCGTGTCGTGAGCAGCGTGTCGTGAGCAGCGTGTCGTGAGCAGCGTCTATCACTTCGTCACCGAATGGCGGGTTGCGGGCTCAGTCGACCAGGTGAGGGAAGTCTTCTCCGACGCCGAGTCACTGACGCGCTGGTGGCCGGCTGTGTACCTCGGGGCCCGGGTGGTGACTGAGGGGGCGCCGGACGGCGTCGGTCGCCAGGTCGCCGTGTACACCACCGGTTGGTTGCCGTACACGCTTCGCTGGACCATGCACGTAACCGAGCCGCTGACCGATGCCGGGTTCGCGCTCGAGGCCACGGGGGACTTCGTGGGCGCGGGCCGGTGGCGTCTGGCAGCCGACGGTCCCGAGGTGGTGGCCACCTACGACTGGCGAATTCGCGCCACCAAGCCATTGCTCAGCTGGCTCAGCTGGATCCTCAAGCCGGCCTTTGCCGCCAACCACCAATGGGCCATGCGTCGGGGCGAGGAGAGCCTTCGCTTGGAGCTGCGCCGACGTCGAGCAGTCGATGACGACCAACGTCGCCGGGTGCCGCCGCCACCACCCGCCACCTTTGGCTGGATGGTCCACTGGCCGGGGGCAAATTCCCCGCTGGTCTGACTAACTGCGCTAACCTCGAACTCGTGTTCGTACACTGCTCCGCAGGGGCAGCTGAAGGGCTTCGGCCCACCGACTTCGTGCTGGGCATCGACCCGGGGGTCTCTCGGTGTGGGTACGGGTGTGTCAGGGGCGGCCCGGACGGCCCGGTAGCGGTGTCGGCTGGGGTCATCACCACCAGCCCGGCCACTGCCCTGCCCGAGCGGCTGGCCGAGCTGGCGGCTGAGCTGGAGGCGCTGGTGGCCGAGTTGGAGCCGGCCGCGGTGGCGGTGGAGCGGGTCTTCTTCCAGACCAACGCCCGCACCGCCATGTCGGTCGGCCAGGCCAGCGGCTTGGCCCTGGTGGCGGCGGCCGAAGCCGGGTGTGAGGTGGCCCAGTACACCTCCAACGAGGTCAAGCTGGCGGTGGCCGGGTACGGAGGTGCCACCAAGGATCAGGTCCAGCGCATGGTGGCCACCCTCCTGGGCCTGCCGGCCTCGCCCCGGCCGCCCGACGCGGCCGACGCCCTGGCATTGGCCCTGTGCCACCTCACCATCGCCCCCCGGCTGGCTCGCCTGGAGGCGGCCGACGCCCGACGCCGGGCCACCCGATGATCGGGTCGCTGCGGGGGATCCTGCTTGACCGTCTGGACACGGGGGAGGCGTTGGTCGAGGTGGGCGGGGTGGGCTACCGGGTGATGTTGGCGGCTCCCACCCTGGCCGCCCTGGGCGAGCTGGGCGAGGCGGTGTTCCTCCATGTCCATACTCATGTACGGGAGGACGCCATCATCCTCTACGGCTTCTCCGACCGGGACCAGCGATCGTGCTTCGAAGCCCTGATTGGCGCCCATGGGGTCGGGCCGTCGCTGGCCCTGGCCATCCTGTCCATCCACCGGCCCTCCGCTCTGCGCCGGGCGGTGATGACCGGTGACGCCGATGCGCTCGTCATGGTGCCCGGCGTGGGCGCCAAGACGGCGGCCCGCCTGCTCATCGAGCTGGAGGCCCGTCTGGACCTGCCCCCCGACAGAGGTGAACCGGGCCCAGAGGGCGGGGCCAAGGGTGCGGTGGGTGAGGTACGGGCGGCCCTGGCCGGCCTGGGCTATGGCCCCGACGAGGTCCACTTGGCCCTGCGAGCGCTGCCCGACGAGGGTGCGGTGGAGGATCTGCTCCGGGCCGCCCTGCGGGAGCTGGCGGGAGCCCGGTGACCCAGGTGCGACAGTGAGCCCCCGGCGGGAGACCCTGCCGCCGTCGGAACCCCGGCCGTCCTCGGAGGTCAGCCAACGGGTCCTGGATCCCGAGGCCGAGCCGGTGGAGGTGGCCGAGGAGGTCGGCCTGCGCCCTCGCCGGCTGGCCGAGTTCGTCGGCCAGGCCCAGGTCAAGAACCACCTCGGCATCCTGTTGGAGGCAGCCCGGCGCCGGGAGCAGGCGGCCGACCACCTCCTGTTCGCCGGGCCGCCGGGGTTGGGCAAGACCAGCCTGGCCGGCATCGTGGCCACCGAGATGGGAGTGGGGTTGCGTATCACGTCGGGGCCGGCCCTGTTGAGGGGGGGGGACCTGGCCGCCATCCTCAGCGACCTGCGGGAGGGCGATGTCCTGTTCATAGACGAGGTCCACCGGTTGGGTCGGGCAGTGGAGGAGGTCCTCTACCCGGCTATGGAGGACTTCCAGCTCGACATCGTCATCGGCAAGGGGCCCACGGCCCGCTCCATCCGCCTGGACCTGCCCCGCTTCACCCTGGTGGCGGCCACCACCCGCACCGGCCTGATGACCGGGCCCCTCCGGGACCGCTTCGGCCTGGTGGCCCGGTTGGACTACTACGACCCGAGCGAGCTGGAGGCGATCGTGTCCCGCGCCGCCCGCATTCTCGGAGTGGACATCGACCAGGCGGGAGCGGCCGAGATAGCCCGGCGGTCCCGAGGCACGCCCCGCATTGCCAACCGGCTCCTGCGCCGGGTCCGCGACTTCGCCGAGGTGAGGGCGGACGGCAGGGTGACGCTGGAGAGCGCGGCGCAGGGCCTGGCCCTGTTCGGGGTGGACGACCTGGGTCTCGACAAGGTGGACCGGGCCATCCTGGAGGCCCTTTGCCGGCGCTTCTCCGGCCGCCCGGTTGGGCTGTCCACCCTGGCGGTCTGCGTGGGGGAGGAGCCCGAGACGGTGGAGGACGTGTACGAGCCCTTCCTGCTGCAGCAGGGCCTGCTGATGCGCACCGCCCGCGGCCGGATGGCCACCCCGGCGGCCTGGTCTCACCTGGGGGTGACACCGCCCCCCGAGGCGCCCACCCTGTTCGGCCAGGCAAGTGCCTGAGGGCGAGCGACTCCTGGGGGCAGGGACTGGCCTGGGGAAGGGACCGCCAGAGCTACGAGCCGGCGGATCTGGGTGGCCTATGGCTTGGCGGCCGGTTTGGGTGGGCGGAGCAACTGGCCGCGGATCTCGGCGGCGGCTTCGGTCGCCAGCCACGCGGAGTAGGCACCCACCTCGTCGGCGGTCAACCACTCCGGTGGCCCCTTGGGCCGGGAACGGGTGATCACCGGGCCGAGGTAGAGGCTGTTGACCCGGACGTTCGGCTCCTCGGCCGAGAGTGCCCTGAACAACCCGAGCACGCCCGCAGCGGTCACGGTGGACAGCGAGGCACCGGGTACCGGGGACTCGGCCGTGTCCCCGATCACCATCTGGTAGGAGGCGCCTGGTCGGCCCCTGAGCGCAGGCACCAGGGCCCGGGCCAAGAGAAAGTGGGTGGTGAGATTGGCGTCGAGCACACGCGTCCACTCGTCCGGGTCGACCTCCACCAACAGGCTGTTCTGCCACCAGCCGCCCACGGCCGCCACCACCGCATCCAATGGTCCGACGTTCTCGGCCATCGCACCCACCAGACGCTCGGCGCCTCCGAGATTGGCGATGTCGCTCACCAATCCGTGCAGCCCAGGGGGATGGCCCAGTCTCTCCCGCAGTGAAGCCAGGCGCTCGGCTTGGCGTGAGGGCACCACCACCCGGGCCCCGAGGTTCAAGAAGGCGCGGACGACACCCTCGCCGATCGCTCCGGCCCCCCCGGCTACCAGCGCCACTCGCCCGGCCAGATCGGTCATCAGTGGCAACGGTACGCCAAACTGCGATCCCATTGCCCCTGCGGAGCAGGCTGCCTACGCTCGCTGGGGTGGATGGCGAGGATGACGCCGCCTCAGGTGGACCGGGACCAGCCACCTCTGGCGGCGGGGAACCACCCACCTCCGGAAGCGCAGGTATGGCTGCCTTCGACTACTACCTGCCTGCCGCGGCAATCGCCCAGGAACCGGTGGAGCCCCGCACGGCGGCCCGACTCTTGGTGGCCACCGATCCCACCGGTGCCGTCGATCACCGCCGGGTGGCCGACCTGGCGGAGCTCTTGGCCCCCGGAGACGTGGTGGTGGTGAACGACACCCGGGTTCGCCCAGCCCGCCTGCGCCTGCGCAAGGAGACCGGAGCCAACATCGAGCTCTTGTTGATCGAGCGGACAAGAGACGGGGACTGGGAGGCGCTGGTGCGCCCGGGCCGGCGGGTCGCACCCGGAACGGTGCTGTTCCAGGGCCAGGTGGCGGTGGCCGAGGTCGGCCAGCCGGCGCCGGCTCACGGCGGTCGTGAGTGGGCCAGGGATGGACGACGGCTGGTGCGCATTTTCGATCCAGAATTGGCCGACGAGGTAGGTGAGGTGGCGCTGCCCCCCTACATTCGCCGGCCGCTGGCCGACCCCGAGCGTTACCAGACCGTCTATGCTCGCCGGCCCGGCTCGGTGGCCGCCCCCACCGCTGGCCTGCACCTGACGACCGGCCTGCTGGATACGGTCCGAGCGGTAGGAGCACAGGTGGTGAGCGTGGATCTGGTGGTGGGTCTGGACACCTTTCGCCCGATGTCCGGGGCTGGCCCGGAGGACCACGTGATGCACAGCGAGGCCTATACGGTGCCGGTAGCGACCTGGGAGGCCTGCCAGACGGCCAAGCGGGTGGTGGCGGTGGGGACCACCACCGTGCGGGCCCTGGAATCGGCAGCTGCCACGGGCGAGATGGAGGGCCGGACATCCTTGTTCATTCGCGGCTCCTATCCATGGCGGGTGGTTGACGTCCTCATGACCAATTTCCACCTGCCGCGCTCGTCGTTGCTGGTGATGGTGCAGGCGTTCTATGGGCCGGGGTGGAGAGAGCTGTACAGTCTCGCTCTGACTGAGGGTTACCGCTTCCTCTCCTTTGGCGACGCCATGCTGCTGGCCCGTAGATGACCATCAAGCTGAGGGTTGACGCCGTCGACGGGGCGGCCCGGGTTGGCCGTATAGAGACGCCAAGAGGCGCATTTTCGGTTCCCGCCTTCATGCCGGTGGGGACCCGCGGCGCCGTGAGGGCCCTGTCCGGTGCCGACCTGGAGACCCTCGGCGCCGAGGTGATGCTGGCCAACACCTATCACCTCATGTTGCGCCCGGGCGCTGACGTGGTGGCTGGGCTGGGGGGCCTGCATGCCTTCACGGGGTGGTCGGGGCACCTGCTGACCGACTCAGGCGGGTACCAGGTCTACTCCCTGGGGCCCAAGGTGGACGATGATGGGGTGAGCTTCCGCTCAGTCTACGACGGCTCCAGCTACCGGCTGACCCCCGAGGGCGCCGTGAGGATCCAGGAGCAGCTGGGAGCCGACATCCAGATGGTGCTCGACGTCTGCCCTGCCCTGCCGTCGCCCCCCGAGGTCCTGCGCCTGGCGGTGGAACGCACCGCGACCTGGGCGGCCAGGGCCAAGCGGGCCCACCGGCGGGATGGTCAGGCGCTGTTCGGGATCGTGCAGGGGGGAGCCGACGAGACCCTTCGGGCGGAGAGCGCCCGACGCACGGTGGAGCTGGAATTTGACGGGTACGGGATCGGGGGACTGGCGGTGGGGGAAGGCCCCCAGGCGCGCCTGGGAGCCCTGGGTTCGGCGGTGACCGAGCTGCCGGCCGATCAGCCCAGGTACCTGATGGGAGTGGGCGATCCGGTGGGCCTGGTGGAGGCAGTGGCCATGGGCGTGGATCTCTTCGACTGCGTAGCCCCCACCCGCTGGGCCCGCCACGGTCGGGTGTTGAGTGCCACAGGGCCGCTTCAGCTGCGCAATGCCGCCTTTGGGTCGGACCCTGGCCCCCTCGATCCAGGATGCAGTTGCCCAACGTGTGCCCGGTGGTCGCGGGCCTATCTTCGCCACCTGCTCATGGTGGGGGAGCCGACTGCCCTGCGCTTGTTGAGCCTTCACAACCTGGCCTGGACCTTCGACCTCATGGAGAGAGTTAGGAATTCGATACGACGAGGCAGCCTGGCCAGCCTGCACCGAGAGGTGGTCGCAGTGTGGGGGCCCGTACCCGGCTCGTCTCAATAGCCGGGGCGAGGCTTGGTATCAAACGCCGGCGGCTAGTGGGCTAGCCTGAGGTGTCCGCCCCGTTGGTGGAACCAGCCAATGAACTCTCTGATCCTCCTACCCATTCTCGCCGTTGTCTTTTACCTGCTCCTGATCCGGCCCCAGCAGCGCCGGGCAAGCCAGCAGAAGCAGTTGCTGTCGGCGCTGTCAGTGGGGGAGGAGGTGGTCACCGCCGGAGGAGTGTTCGGCACGGTGACCGACCTGGACTCGGAGCGGATGTGGCTGGAGGTGGCGCCGGGTGTGACCATCGTCTTCCTGCGCCAATCCCTTGCCCGGCGTCTGACGGAGCGGGGGGCGCCCCCTGCGGGCACCGACCCGGACGACATGGTGTCGGAGTGGGATCGGGGCGACCCGATGACGGGGCCAGAGCCGGCCGTTGAGGCCGCTCCGGAGGCCCCCGTCGCCCAGGAGCCGGAGTCTTCCGGTGATCCAGAGGGCTCCGTCGGACCCGGCGCTGGCTCTCCCACTGATCCGGCATCCGCCGGCGATCCGGCGGCCGGGCCGGAGGGCCACCAGGCGCCCCTGGGGGATTCGGCCGATGCGGTGGGCCATCCTGGGACAGGCGAGCGGAGGCTCCCGGAGGATCAAGGTGGTGAGCCGCAGCCGCCGACGGCGCCGGAGGAGGGCAAATCAGCGGCGCCGGAGGAGGGCAAATCAGCGGCCCCGCCGGGGCGGGCCACTGGCGGGCCGGCCACCGGCGAGCCGGCCACCGGCGGCCCGGCCAAGCCACCACCCAGCGACGTATGAAGCGCTCGACCCTGTGGGCCTACGTACTGGGGACGTTCGTCGTCTGCTTCGGGGCCTTGGCAGCCACCTTGTCCCTGGGCTACGCCCCTCAGCTGGGCCTCGACCTGCAGGGCGGCGCGTCGGTCGTCTACAAGCCAGCCCACCCCGTCCCCATGGACACCTTGGACCAGGCCATCGCCATCATCCGCAACCGGGTGGACGGCCTGGGGGTAGCCAACCCCAACATCGGCCGCCAAGGCGACAACATCGTCGTCCAGCTACCGGGGGTGAAGAACGCTCAGCGGGCGCTGCAGATCGTGGGCCAGACCGCTCAGTTGGAGTTCCGCCAGGTGCTTTGCCCAGCACCGGCCTACTCCCCGCCGGCTCCGGGGGCTCCGGCTCCAGCGACCACTGTTCCCAGCTGCACGACGGCCAACCTGGCCCAGGTGCCGACCACGTCACGCAGCCTGGACAAATCCGGTGCCACTGTGTTGCTTCCAGTGAGCTCGGCCAGTGGGGGTGGACGTCAGGTACTTGGGCCGGCTCTGGCCAGCGGGACCATCATCAAGACGGCCAACGCCGCCCTCAGCCAGCAGAACGGGACTTGGCAGATCAACTTCAGCTTGACCAGTCCGGGCTCGGCCACCTTCGACTCCATCGCCAATGTCACCTACCAAAAGCAGCTCGGCATAGTCCTCGACGGTCTGGTCGAGTCCGCCCCCACCATTAATTCCCAGAGCTTTGGCGGTCAGGGCCAGATCACTGGCACCTTCACCGAGGCCCAGGCCAAGAATCTGGCACTGGAGCTGCGCTACGGGGCCCTACCCGTCCAGCTCCAGCAGCAGACGGTGCAGACCATCTCGCCCACCCTGGGAAAGTCATCCCTACAGGCGGGGCTGATTGCCGGCCTGGTTGGTCTGGCCCTGGTGCTGGCCTACACCGTTCTTTACTACCGGGCCCTTGGTGTCGTGGTGCTGCTGGGCCTGATCACGACCGCTGCCCTCCTGTGGGCCATCGTCTCGGTCCTGGGGGTGACGCTTGACCTGTCCGGGGTCACCGGCCTAGTCGTCTCGGTAGGCATCACGGTGGACTCCTACGTGGTCTACTTCGAACGCCTTAAAGACGAGGTAAGGGCGGGACGGACGGTGCGTACGTCGGTGGACAAAGGGTTCACCCGTGCGTTTCGCACCATCTTGGCTGCCGACCTGGTGTCTTTGATAGGTGCCGCCCTGCTCTACCTGCTCTCGGTCGCTCAGGTGAAGGGATTCGCTCTCTACCTGGGACTTTCTACCCTGCTCGACGTGGCCAGCGCCTATCTGTTCACCCGGCCGTTGGTCATCCTGCTGGGCCAGAGCCGCCTGTTCACCGAGACTCGCTGGCTGGGAGTAGCCAGGGGCCTGGCTGTCCCCGAACGGCCCGTCGCCCCAAGTCCTGCACCTGTCACCACCGGCAGTCGGACATGAGCACGGTACCGACCTCGGTGCCGCCCCCGGCGACCGGGCCGGGGCGGCCCAGGATCTGGTCCCGGCTCTACCGGGGCGAGACGGCGTTCAACTTCATTGGGCGCCGGCGGATCTGGTTCGCCATCTCTACGGTGGTGATCCTCATCGGCTTGGTCTCGCTGGCCACGAGGGGCCTCAACTTCGGCATCGACTTCAAGGGAGGTACGTCCTGGCAGGTCCCGACCAGGACCGTCAGCGTGGCCCAGGCCCGCAGCGCGGTGGGGTCCCTTGGCGTGGCCGAGGCGACCGTCGAAACCCTGGGAAGCGGCGCCAACCGGACCCTCGAGGTCCAGGCCGACCTGGCCCGTCTGGGGTCTAGTGCCCACCAGGCCCATCTCCAGCAGGAGGTGAGCGCCAAGCTGGCTGGCCTGGCCCATGTGGCGCCCTCGGATGTCAGCATCAACGATGTGGGCCCCACCTGGGGGAGCAACATCACCAACAAGGCCCTGGAGGCGCTGGTCGCCTTTTTCTTGGGCATCAGCTTGTATATCACTCTGCGCTTCGAGTGGAAGATGGCAGTGGCTGCCATTGCCGCGGTGGTCCACGACATCTTGGTGACGGTCGGCATCTACTCGCTGTCAGGATTCCAGGTCACCCCGGCCACCGTGGTCGCCTTCCTCACCATCCTCGGGTACTCCCTGTACGACACCATCGTCGTGTTCGACCGCGTCCAGGAGAACACCAGGGGAGGCATGGGCACCTCGGGAAAGCTCACCTACTCCGACACGGTGAACCTGTCCATGAACCAGGTGCTCATGCGGTCCATCAACACCTCCCTGGTGGCCATCCTGCCCATCCTCTCGGTCCTGGTGATCGGAGCCGAAGTCCTTGGCGCCACCACCTTGCGTGAGTTCGGCCTGGCACTGTTCATCGGTCTGACCACCGGGGCCTACTCCTCGATCTTCGTGGCCTCGCCCCTGCTGGCCATCCTCAAGGAGCGCGAGCCTCGCTACGTCGCCATCCGACAGCGTCTGGAGGCCAGGGGCGATGCTCTGACCCTCCTGACCCCAGCGGCGGCCGCCCTGGCCGGCGCCAGCCAGGGTGGCGACCGAGCGACCGCCGGGACCAGAGCGGGAACCGGGACCAGGCCGGGATCCCGGTCGGGCGCACCCAAGTCCAAAGTGGCGACCCGTCCGGCCGCTTCCCGACCAGGAAGCCGACCAGGCGGCGGCCCTGTTCCCAAGCCGACGCGGGGTGGCGCCCGTCCAGGTCGACCAGCATCGTCCGGCGCCCAAGGGGGAAACGGCGCGGCACCCAGAACGGCCGGCGAGGGCGGTGGGGCGGCCACCCAGGAGGTAGGCCGGGACACCGGCTTCGGTGACCCACCAGAGACGGTCCTCCTGCGCCCCGGTGGGGCGTCACAGGCCGGCTCGACCAACGGCCCACCAGGGCCCAACGGCCCACCAGGGGCCGACGGCATGGCTGGGCAATCTGGTGCGGCATCATCCGCCGCCCCGATGGCTGCGCCCGAGCCGAACCACGGTGTCGGGGGCAACGGCCCTGGTGCGGGCGATGGAGCTGGTGGAGGATCGGCTCGCCCGGCCGGTGCCCAAGCCCCCAGGCCCTCCGGTCAGGTGCGCCGGCCGCCGCCCCGGTCCCGCAAGAAGGGCAAGCGGCGCCACTAGTGCTGGGACCAGCAGGCTGCTGGTCCCGGGGGCCTGTCGGGCCGGTACCCTGGCAGCCATGGGTGCCGACGCCAGCTGGTTGAAAGACCACATCAGGGACGTCGCTGACTTCCCCCGGCCCGGCATCGGGTTCAAGGATCTGACGCCGCTGCTGGGCCATGCGGGGGCCCTGCGCTTCAGTGTGGATGCTCTGGTCGGACACTTCTCCTCCAGCCAGGTGGACAAGGTGGTAGGTATCGAGGCCCGTGGCTTCATCGTGGCCGCGCCGGTGGCCTACTGCCTGAGAGCCGGGTTCGTGCCGGTTCGCAAGCCGGGCAAGCTGCCTTGGCGGGTCGAGAGCCGCCGGTATTCCCTGGAGTATGGGAACGACTGCCTGGAGGTGCACGCCGATGCCCTGGCACCCGGCGACTCGGTGCTGGTCGTCGACGACGTCCTGGCCACCGGGGGAACGGCGGCGGCCGCCGTCGGCCTGGTGGAGCGGTTGGGGGCCGAGGTGGTCGGCATGGGCGTCGTCGCCGAGTTGGTCGGACTGGGCGGTCGTCAGCGACTGGCCGATCATCGCGTCGTCTCCCTGATCAGCTACGAGACGATCAACGACCACACGGTCCTGGCCGTCTCGCCCGGCCACGCGGCCCACACCGTCCCAGCCGCCGGCCGGTAGGAACGGAGGCGAGTTGGTGCTCCCAACTGTGGACCGGGTCCTGCCGTGGAGGCGTCAGGTGGTGCCGGTGACGCCCAGCACGCCCGTAGTTCGAGCATTCCTGGCCCGCCGGCCCAAGGCCGACACGGCCCTGATCATCAGGGCCTACGAGGTGGCCAAGAAGGCCCATGCCGGCCAACTGCGCCAGTCCGGCGAGGAGTACATCAGCCATCCATTGGCGGTGGCCACCGTCGTGGCCGAGCTGGGCCTGGATGACGTCACCATTGCGGCCGCCCTCCTGCACGACGCAGTGGAAGACACCGAGGTGTCGCTGGATCAAGTGACGCTTGATTTTGGCCCGGCAGTGGCTGCGATAGTGGACGGCGTTACCAAGCTGGATCGGCTTCATTTTGAATCCAGAGAGGAGCAACAGGCCGCGTCGATTCGCAAGATGCTGGTGGCCATGGCCAAGGACTGGCGGGTTCTCATGATCAAGCTGGCCGACCGGCTGCACAACATGCGAACCATCGCCGCCATGGCGGAGCCCAAGCAGCGCCGGACCGCCCAGGAGACGCTGGACATCTACGCCCCGCTGGCCCACCGCTTGGGTATCGAGGAGATCAAGTGGCAGCTTGAAGACCTGGCCTTTGCCACGCTGCATCCCCGCCGCTACGCAGAGATCGAGCAGATGGTGGCCCTGCGCTCCCCCGAGCGGGACATCTACCTGGCTCAGGTGATCGAGTCGGTCAGAGAGCAGCTGGGCTCGCTGGGGGTGGTTGCCGAGGTGACCGGACGGCCCAAGCACTTCTGGAGCATCTACGAGAAGATGGTGGTGAAGGCCAAGGAATTCGACGATATCTATGACCTGGTGGGTATCAGGGTCCTGGTGGCTACCGAAAAAGACTGCTGGGCTGCATTGGGCTCTATCCACGCCATATGGAGCCCGGTACAGGGACGATTCAAAGACTACATCAACACGCCTAAGTTCAACCTTTATCAGTCCATTCATACCACCGTGGTGGGCCCCCAGGCCAAGCCGCTGGAAGTGCAGATCCGCACCGGCGAGATGCACCACCGGGCCGAGTACGGCATTGCCGCCCACTGGGACTACAAGACCGGCCCGGGAGGCCGTCCGATGGGCAGGACCGGCCCGGGAGGCCGTCCGATGGGCAGGACCGGCCCAAGTGGTCCGGACGTGGGCAAGGGGGGCCCGGCAGCCTTGGCCGCCGGCAGGACCGGCCAGACCGACCCTGGCCCGAATGGCGTCGGCCCGCAAGCGACCGGCCCCACCGGGATGGGTTGGCTGCAACGGATCGCCGACTGGCAGCAGGAGACGCCCAATCCGGCAGAATTCCTGGAGACCCTCAAGCTCGATCTCGAGCAGGACGAGGTCTATGTCTTCACCCCCAAGGGCAAGGTCATCACCCTGCCGGCGGGCGTCACCCCGGTCGACTTCGCCTATGCCATCCACACCGAGGTTGGGCATCGCTGCATCGGGGCCAAGGTCAATGGCCGCCTCGTTCCTCTCGACTCACGCCTGGGCTCAGGTGACAACGTCGAGGTGGTCACCTCCAAGGCGCCAACCGCCGCCCCTTCCCGGGACTGGTTGCAAACAGTGGTCACTCCCCGGGCTCGCAACAAGATCCGTCAGTGGTTCAGCCGGGAGCGCCGGGAGGATGCCATCGAGACGGGGAAGGAGGAACTGGTCAGGGAGCTGCGCCGGGAAGGGCTGCCGGTCCAAAAGCTGGCCGCTTCGCCATCCCTGGCGGCCCTGGCCGAGTCGATGAGCTATCTCGACGTGGAGGCTCTGTACGCGGCCATTGGCGAGGGTCATGTCTCTGGCCGGTCGGTGGCCCAGCGCCTGGCCCGTGAGCTGCGAGGGGGCGAGCACGACGAGCAGCTGCCGAGCACGGCGCGGACCCCTCGGCGGCCCAGCCGGCGCCAGGCCGCCGGCGTGTACGTGGAGGGTCTGGACGACGTGATGATCCGCCTGTCACGGTGCTGCACCCCGGTCCCAGGGGACGAGATCATGGGCTTCGTGACCAGGGGACGGGGCGTATCGGTCCACCGGGCCGACTGTGCCAACGCCATATCCCTCGCTGGGGGCACCAAGGAGCGCCTCATCGAGGTGGAGTGGGACCAGGAGCAGTCCGGATCGTTCGTGGTCGCCATCGAAGTCAGGGCGCTGGACCGCTCGCGCCTGTTGTCCGACGTGTCCCGAGTGCTGGCCGAGCACCACTTCAACATCTTGTCCTGCTCCACCAACACCGACGCCGACCGGGTGAGCCGCATGCGCTTCGAGTTCGAGCTGGCCGACCCCGGTCACCTTGACTCGGTGCTCGGTTCTCTCAAGCGCCTGGACAGCGTGTTCGACTCCTACCGGATACTTCCGGGCCAGAGCTCGTCCGCCGGCTGAGCCACCGGCGACCACGCCACTAACCTTCGCTCGTGGCCAACACCGCCCGGGCCTTCCAGGCCCCCACCGGGACCCGTGACGTGCTGCCCCCCGGATCGCGGCGCTGGGAGGCGCTGGTGAACGCCTTCGCCGGTCTGGCCGATCGGGCTGGGTATGGGTTGGTCATCAGCCCATTGTTCGAGGACGTCAGGGTGTTCGTGCGAGGCATGGGCGAAGGCACCGACGTGGTGAGCAAGGAGATGTACGAGCTGGAGGACAAGGGCGGTCGTCACCTGGCCCTGCGCCCCGAAGGGACCGCATCGGTGGTCCGGGCCTTCGTCGAGCACCGGCCGGCACTGGTGTGGAAGGCGTGGTACGCGACTCCCGCCTTTCGTTACGAGCGGCCCCAGGCGGGGCGCCTGCGCCAGCACCACCAACTCGGGGTCGAGGCCCTGGGCACCGACGATGCCGACCTGGACACCGAGGTGATTGCCCTGGCTGGGAGTCTGTATGCCATGTTGGGCCTGAGTCGGGTGGAGCTGCGGCTGGGCTCGCTGGGGGACGCCTCATGTCTGCCGGCTTACGCCGAGGCGCTGGTGGCCTTCCTTGATGGCGTGGCTGGCGAGCTCTGTGGCGAGCATGCGTCCCGGTACCGGGCCAACCCGCTGCGCGTGCTGGACTGCAAGAAGGAGGAATGCCGCACGGCAACCGCTGGCGCGCCTTACCTGCTTGATCGGCTCTGCCCCGGTTGTGCCACCCATTTCGCCCGGGTGCGCGAGGGGCTCGACCGCCTCGGGGTTCGGTACGTGGTGGACCATCGCCTGGTACGCGGCTTCGACTACTACACCCGGACGACCTTCGAATTCGTGGGACTGGCCCTGGAGGCGGCCCAGAACGGGGTCGGTGGGGGAGGTCGCTACAACGGCCTGGTGGAGGCGCTGGGCGGCCCACCCACGCCGGGCATCGGCTTTGGTATCGGGATCGAACGACTACTGCTGGCATGCGACGCCGAGGGCGTCTTCCCCGTGGGCGGCCCGAGTCTGGCCGCCTACGTGGTCGACCTGACCGGCGGCCAGGTGGCCAGAGATCTCACCCATGAGCTGCGGGCAGCCGGGCTGGGTGCCGACCGGGCCTTTGACGATCGTTCCCTCAAGGCGCAGCTCAAGGCGGCCGATCGCTCGGGCGCGGCGGTGGCGGTGATCGTCGGGCCCGACGAGGTGGCGGCCGGCACGGTCACCCTGCGCCCATTGCGGGCGGCTGACACAGGTGGCCACCAGGAGCAGGTGCCGCGAGAGGCACTGGTGGAGAGGGTCGGTCAGCTGGCCCAGGGCGCCAAGTCGTGACCTCTGTACCGCCTCCCGCGGCCGTACCGCCTCCCGCGGCGGCCGGACTGCGAAGTGATTACTGCGGCGACCTCCGACTCGAAGATGTGGGCCGTCAGGTGCAGCTGTGCGGATGGGTGGCCCGGCGGCGGGAGCACGGGGAGCACCTGGCCTTTATCGACCTCCGGGACCACCGTGGTGTCGTGCAGTGCGTGGTGGACGGGGCCCACGACCTCCGCCTCGAGTACGTGGCCAGGGTGGGCGGGACGGTGCGGGCCAGGCCGGGGGGGACGGTCAACCCCGAACTGCCCACCGGGGAGTTGGAGGTGGGGGACTGCAGCGTGGAGATCCTGTCCAAGGCCGAGGTCCCGCCCTTCCCAGTAACCGACCGGGTGGAGGCTGACGAGGTGGTTCGCCTGCGTCACCGCTATGTGGATCTGCGCCGTGACCGCATGCAGGCCAACCTGCGCCTGCGGGCCAGGATCAACGCGGCCCTGCGGTCGGCCATGGATGCTCAGGGCTTCGTGGAAGTGGAGACGCCGCTGCTGTGGACTCCCACGCCCGAAGGGGCCAGGGAGTTTGCGGTCCCGTCCCGCCTGCAGCCGGGCGCCTTCTATGTCCTGCCCCAGAGCCCTCAGATCGCCAAGCAGCTCCTGATGGTGGGTGGCATGGACCGCTATTACCAGATCGCCAGGTGCATGAGGGACGAGGACCTGCGCTCCGACCGACAGTTCGAGTTCACCCAACTCGACCTGGAGGCGTCGTTCCTCGACCGGGACGACATCTTGGCGTTTGTGTCCCGGGCCGTGCTGGACGCGGCCGAAGCGGCCACCGGCGAGCGCCCACCCCCCATCGAGTCCATGACGTGGGCTGCAGCCATGGACCGCTACGGCACCGACAAGCCTGACCTGCGCTTTGCCATGGAGCTGGTGGATTTGGGCGCGGTGGTGGCCGACAGCGAATTTCGAGCGCTACGGGCACCCTGCGTGAAGGGGATGCGGGTGCCTGGTCAGGCGGGGCTGAGCCGGTCCCGCCTGGACGCTCTGGTGGAGCGGGCCAAGGCCCTGGGGGCCAAGGGCCTGGTGTGGGCCCGGGTGACTGAGGGCGGCAGTGGGAGCGGCTTGGACCTGGAATCGCCGGTGGCCCGCTTTCTCAGCCCGGTCGAGCGGTCGGGGATGGTCGCCGCGGTGGACGCCCGAGCTGGCGATCTGATGCTGGTGGTGGCCGATGAGCACGCCCGGGCCTGCACGGTGCTCGGTCAGCTCCGCCTCGATCTGGGACGACCACCGGTGGGGGAGGGGTCCCACCGTTACGCATGGGTGGTGGACTTTCCCCTCTTCGAGGGTCTCGACGATCTGGGTCACCCGATCCCAGCCCATCACCTGTTCACCATGCCCCATCCCGACGACCTCGACCGCCTGGATGCCGATCCGCTGGCGGTACGGTCCCAGGCTTACGACCTGGTACTCGATGGCTGGGAGCTGGGGTCGGGCAGCATCAGGATCCACCGGGCCGACATCCAGGCCCGGATCTTCTCCACCCTCGGGATCTCTGAGGCCGAGGCCGAGGCCCGGTTCGGGTTCCTGCTCGGTGCCCTGCGCTACGGTGCTCCGCCCCACGGAGGGTTCGCCTTGGGGATCGACCGGCTCACTGCCCTCCTGGCGGGGGAGGAGAACATTCGGGAGGTCATCGCCTTCCCCAAGACCCAGTCGGGGGCTGACCCCATGACCGGGGCACCCAAAGCACTTGCCGACCAGGCGTTGGCACAGTTGGGCATTCGCCTGGCACCCCGACCGGCCTGAGGTGACCGAAGCCGGGATGGCCGGGCCCCCGCTTGAGCCAGCTGGGCAGCTGTTCGAGCCAGCCGGCGAGCCCCGTCGGTCCTCCCATTCCGTTCCCCTGGGGGCCCACGCCCCCCTGGCTGCCCGCCTGCGTCCGCGCACCCTGGACGACATGGTGGGCCAGGTCCATCTGTTGGGGCCAGGAGCGCCGTTGCGGGCCCTCATCGAGGCCGACGCGGTCTCGTCGGCCATCCTGTGGGGGCCGCCCGGCACGGGCAAGACCACGCTGGCCCGCCTCATGGCCGAGACCAGCGACAAGGGCATGGTCGAGTTGTCGGCGGTGAACGCCGGGGTGAAGGATCTGCGCCAGGTCATCGATGGTGCCCGACGCCGGCCGGGGGGCACCATGTTGTTCCTGGATGAGGTCCATCGGTTCAACAAGGCCCAGCAGGACGCCTTGCTGCCGGCGGTCGAGAACGGCCTGGTGGTCCTGGTCGGAGCCACCACTGAGAATCCCTTCTTCGAGCTCAACCCTCCCTTGTTGAGCCGCTCTACCCTGTTTCGCCTGGAAGCCCTTTCCGCGGCTGACGTGCGCATCCTGATCGGGCGGGGCCTGGAGGCGGAAGGCGCCGAGGCTGACGACGATGCCGTGCAGGCTCTAATTGACCTGGTCGACGGAGATGCCAGGGCCGCCCTCACCTCCCTGGAGGTGGCGGTGGCCATGGCCGGGAATCGGCTCCGCACGGCCGGGGCCGGCGATGTCGGGGCCGGCGGTGGACGGCCTCGGGTCAGCCTGGCGGACGTCGAGGGGGCCAGGGGCACGCGGGCGCTGCGCTATGGCGCAGATGACCATTTCGACCTGGTCAGCGCCTTCATCAAGAGCATCCGAGGATCGGATCCCGATGCCGGCCTGTACTGGCTGGCCCGGATGCTGGCGGCCGGTGAGGATGCGCGGTTCATCGCCCGGCGTCTGGTAATACTGGCCAGCGAGGACGTCGGACTGGCCGACCCCATTGCTCTGGTGGTGGCCGACGCTGCCTCCCGGGCCCTGGAGGTGGTGGGCCTGCCCGAGGCTTCCCTCAATCTGGCGCAGGCGGTCGTGCACCTGGCCACTGCGCCCAAGTCCAACCGGCTCACCGTCGCCCTTGGGAAGGCGCAGGAGGATGTGCGCGCTCGCCGGGCCGGGGACGTGCCAGGTCATCTGCGGGACGGCCATCACTCCGGCATGGCCAGCCTGGGCCACGGTGTGGGTTACCAGTACCCTCACGATGACCCCCGAGGATGGCTCCCCCAGGAGTACCGACCACCCGAGGTGGCCGGCCGCCGGTACTACGAGCCGTCCAGCCACGGCCGGGAGCAGGAGATCGGCGAGCAGATGCAACGCATGCACGGCGAGGGTGGGCCCTGGGATTAAGCCGGCGATGTCACAGTTGAATTCGGCGACCCTGCACAAGGCTCGTCGGAACGACCAGTAGGCTCGCGGCCGTCATGGACGCGCCCGGGCTGCGCCAGGCCTTCACCCGCTTCTTCGCCGAACGAGACCACGTCGTGCTGCCCTCGGCCAGCCTGATCCCCCACCACCCAGCGGCTCCCATGCTCACCAACGCCGGTATGAACCAGTTCATCCCGGTGTTCCTGGGCGAGGAGGCTCCCCCGGCTCCTAGAGCGACGACCATCCAGAAATGCTTTCGCACGGTTGACATCGATGTGGTGGGGACCAACACCCGCCATCTCACCTTCTTCGAGATGCTGGGCAACTTCAGCTTTGGTGACTATTTCAAGGACCTGGCAATCATCATGGCCTGGGAGGTGGTGACCGAGGTGCTGGGCATTGATCCCGACCGGCTCTGGATCACCGTCCACCAAGACGACGACGAATCCGAGGTGATCTGGAAAGAGGCGGTCGGCGTCAGAGGACAGCGTATCCAGCGTATGGGAAGTGACAACTTCTGGAAGATGGCGGATACCGGTCCGTGCGGTCCCTGCTCGGAGATATACGTGGACAGGGGGGAGGCTCACGGTGCCTCAGGTGGACCGGCCCACGGTGGCCCGGAGCGTTACGTGGAAATCTGGAACCTGGTGTTCATGCAGTACAACCGGATGACTGACGGCTCCCTGGTCGATCTGCCCAGCAAGAACATAGATACCGGAGCCGGCCTGGAGCGGATCCTGCCCATCCTGGCCGGCAGGGGCTCGGCCTTCGACACTGATGTCCTGGCGCCAGTACTGGAAGCGGTTGAGTCGATGACGCAAAGCCGCTACGGAGCCGACCCGGCGGTGGACGTCAGCCTGCGGATAATGGCCGACCATGCCCGGGCCATGGCCTTTCTGGCCAGCGACGGCGTGCTGCCATCCAACGAGGGCCGCGGCTACGTGCTCCGGCGGGTCGTACGTCGTGCGACCTTGCGGGCCTTCCAGCTCGGCGCCAAGGAGCTGGTGACCCCCGGCCTGGTGGCCGCCGTGATCGCGGTGATGGTAGACGCCTATCCCAAGCTCGGACAGGACCGAGATCTCGTCACCACGGTGGTGGCTCGGGAGGAGGAGGGATTTCGAAGGACTCTGCGGGCGGGCTCCGCCATCCTGGACGAAGAGCTGGCCAAGGGACCAACGACATTGGCCGGGGGGGTGGCCTTTCGTCTCCATGACACGTTCGGCTTTCCGATCGAGCTGACCCGCGAGATCGCCGGTGACCAAGGCGTCGAGGTGGACATGGTCGGCTTCGAGTCGGCCATGTCGGAGCAGAGATCGCGGGCCCGGGCAGCGGCCCGCACCGGCGCGGCGGCCAGCACCGGCACGGCTGGCACCGCAGGAGACGAGACCTACCACCGCTTGTTGGACGAGGGGGGGACCACGGAGTTCACCGGCTACCAGGAGACGTCCTCCCGGGCTCAGGTTCTGGACGTGCTGGCGGCCACCACTGGCAGCGAGGTGGAGATCTTCTTGGACCGGACGGCGTTCTATCCGGAGGGAGGTGGCCAGGTCGGCGACACTGGGACCATCACCACCGAGAGCGGCCGGGCGGTGGTGACGGACACCACCTACGCGCTGCCCGGCCTGGTTCGCCACCGGGCCGAGGTGGTCGAGGGTGACCTGAAGCCCGGGGAGACAGCCACCGCGGCCATCGACCAGGAACGCCGGGACTCAATACGGCGCAACCACACGGGGACTCACCTCTTGCACGGGGCCCTCCGCCGGGTCCTCGGGGCCCACGTGAAGCAACAGGGCTCGCTGGTGGCCCCCGACCGGCTGCGCTTCGACTTCAGCCATCACGAGCGAGTGACTCCGGAACAGCTGGCTCGAGTAGAGGATCTGGTCAATCAGGCCATCATGGCGAACCATGCCGTACAAGTCACCGAGACCAGTCGGGCCGAGGCCGAGCGACGGGGCGCCATTGCCTTCTTTGGGGACAAGTATGGGGAGGTGGTGAGGGTGGTGGAAGCTGGCCCTGACTCGGTCGAGCTGTGCGGTGGGACCCATGTCGATGCCCTCGGGATGATTGGCCCCGTCACCATCGTGTCCGAGGGCTCCATCGGGGCCGGGATCCGCCGGATCGAGGCCCTCACTGGTGAGGGATCCTTCGGTCACATTCGCGCCACCGAAACCACCCTGGCCCGGGCCGCCCACCTCTTGGGAGCCACTCCTCACGAGGTGCCCGATCGGATCGAGTCTCTGCGCCATCGCCAAGAGGCGACGCTCAATGACCTCAAGGCGCTCAGAAGCCAGCTGTTGGCCGACGAAGGCACCCAGTTGGTGAAGGCCGCGGTCGACGGCGTGGTCGTGGTCCGCCGGGATGGGTTGGCTCAGGACCAGCTGCGCCAGTTGGCGGTCCGAGTGAGGGACGATGATGGCGTTCGGGCGGTGGTGGTGATCGGTACACCAGAGGGCCAGCGAGTGGCTCTGGTCGCAGCGGTGGCCAGGGGCACCGGCCTGGTGGCCTCCGAGCTGTTGGCGCCGGCCGCTCGAATCGTGGGTGGGGGCGGCGGCCGGGGTGAGGAGTTGGCCCTGGCCGGCGGGCGAGATCCGGCCCGCATCGATGACGCCTTGGCCGCAGTGCGCGTCTTGCTGGCCGAGCCGCCTTCGCAGCGGTCCGGGGTAGGGACGCGGTGAAGGCGCTGGGGATCGACCTCGGATCCCGCCGAATCGGGGTGGCGGTGAGCGCCGGGAGCGGGCGGCTGGCCGTCCCTCACTCAGTCTTGCCCAGGGCCACTGACCGGGTGACCGACCACGCAGCCCTGGCCAGCCTGGTCGACGAGGTGGGAGCCACCTGCGTTGTCGTCGGCATGCCCCTGTCGCTGGATGGGAAGGTCGGGAGATCGGCGCGTGACGCCCAAGCCGAGGCACAAGCCCTGGCTGGGGTGGTCAGAGTACCGGTGGAGACCTTCGATGAGCGCTTCTCGACCGTCAGCGCCAGCCGGTCGATGCGGGCCGCGGGCGCCGACCCGGTCACCCGCCGCCAGACCATCGACCGCGTGGCCGCGGCCGTCATGCTCCAGGGCTGGCTGGATCATCGGGCCAGGCGGTGTCGGGTATGAGCCCGCGCCCCGTCCGCCCCTCGGCCGGCCCTGCCCACACGCCCCGCTCGTCCAGTGGCCCTGCTCACGTAGCGCGGCCGGCCCGGCCGGAGCGGCCGGCGCGGACGGAGGGCGGCGCGCAGGCGGCGCGGACGGGGGGACGGGTGGACCGGACAGGTGGCGGCCGGATGAGTGGAGGTCGGACGGGAGGAGGGCTGGCGCGGACGGAGGGAGGCCTGGCGCAGCCGCCCCGGCCGGCTCGGACGGTCCGCACCGGTGGAGACCGCACGGGTGATCGGACAGGTGGGGACCGCACGGGTGATCGGATAAGTGGAGACCGCACGGGTGATCGGATAAGTGGAGACCGCACGGGTGATCGGATAAGTGGCGGCCGGACGGGTGTCGGCCGGATGGGTGGAGACGGGCCACCTTCCCGGCGCGGAGGCCGTCCCCGCTCGGTGGTCCAGCGGCGGCGCCGACGGCTGGCAGCTGGCCTGTTGGCTGCCCTGGTGGTGATCCTGATCTTGCTGGCCATTGTTTTCGTGGTGGTTGATCACCAGATCAACCCCCCCGGCGGGGCCGGAGCAGCGGTGACGGTCAACGTGCCGGCCGGGTCGTCGGTGTCATCGCTGTCAGAGGTGCTGGCCCGCCATGGGGTGGCCACCCATCCCCTGACCCTTCGCCTCTACGCCCGCCTCGAGGGTGTGCCGGTGTTCAGGCCGGGTGAGTACCGCCTGCACCTGCACGAGCCCTACCGCCAGATCTTCACCACCCTCGGCCAGGGGCCGCTCATGGCCACCATCAGCATTCCCGAGGGCTTCACCGTGGCTCAGATTGCTGCCCGGGTGGGCCACGACGACCCTGGCCATACTGCCAGCGGATTCCTGGCGGCAGCCAAGAGCGGCCAGGTCCACTCTGCCTATCAGCCACCCGGGAGCAACAACTTGGAGGGACTGCTGTTCCCGGCCACCTACCAGGTGGCGCCGGACCGCAGCGATGCCGACCTGCTCCGTTTGATGGTGGGCCGCTTCGACCGGGCTGGCCCGGCAGCCGGGTTGGCTCAGGCCAAGGCCCAACTTGGGGTCAGTCCCTATCAGACGGTGACCGTGGCCTCCATCATCGAGCGGGAGGCCAAGCTGAATCAGGACCGGGGAAAGGTGGCCCGGGTCATCTACAACCGGCTGGGCCGGGGAATGGCTCTCCAGGTGGACGCTACCGTGCTCTATGGCCGGGGTAGCGACACGGCTGCCGATCGGGCCAGCCTGTCGCCCTACAACACCTATCGGGTCAAGGGGCTGCCACCGACGCCAATTGCCAGTCCTGGTCAAGCCTCACTGGCGGCGGCGCTGGCCCCCACTCCTGGTCCGTGGCTGTACTACTGCTCCACCTCCTCCGGCTCCATAGCCTTCTCCACCACCAATGCCGAGCAAGATCACAACCTGGCTGGGGTGTGCCGGCCAGGTGCCGGATAGTGCCGGCATCGCTTACCGCCAGCACTCGGGTGGTAGGCGTGATGGGCGATCCGGTGCGCCACTCGTTGTCGCCGTTGCTGCACAACGCCGCCTTTGCCGGCATGAGGCTGGACTGGGCCAGCGTGGCCTTCCCGGTCCCAGCCGGGGAGGTTGGGCCGGCTCTGGCGGGGATGCGCGCCCTCGGCATCGAGGGTCTGTCAGTGACCATGCCCCACAAGCAGGCTGCCCTGGCCGGGGTCGACCGTACGTCTGAAACAGCCAGCACGCTGGGGGCGGTCAACACCATTGTCCGCCAGACGGGCGACCTGGTGGGGGAGAACACCGACGGCGCCGGCTTCCTGGATGCGGTACGCGCTGCCGGCTGCGATCCGGTCGGCTGGCGCTGCCTGGTCCTGGGGGCTGGCGGAGCGGCCCGGGCCATCGTGCTGGCCCTGGCGGGAGCAGGGGCGGCCGAGGTGGTGGTGGTCAATCGCACACCGGCCCGGGCCGAGCAGGCTGCGGCCCTGGCTGGATCGGTGGGGCGGGTGGGGTCAGCCGACGAGGTCGATGGCGCCGACCTGGTGGTCCATGCCACGCCCTTGGGCATGCTGGGTGGTCCGGCCGAGAGGCGGCCACAAACGCCGGGGCAGGGCCTGGCTCCGGACCACCTACCCCTCGACCCGGCTCGCCTGGGCCCTGGCCAGCTGGTCGTCGACCTCGTCTATCACCCCCGGGACACCCCACTGATCAGAGTGGCCAGGGACAGGGGGGCGATGGCCCAGGATGGTATCGCCATGCTCGTGCACCAGGCGGCCCATGCATTGGCTCTCTGGACGGGGCAAAAGCCACCGTTGGCGGCCATGATGGCGGCGGCCGACGGTGCTCCTCGGCGGCGGGCCTGACGTGGGAAGATGCGCAAGGGAGGTGTGCCTTGGCGCAGCGCGCGCTTGACCGCGGGAAATCGGACTGGCGCAGCCTGGTGTCCCACGTGGACGTCGTGCTGTTGGTGTCGACTGTGGTGGTGGCCGGCCTCGGGGTACTGATGGTCTACTCGGCCACCAAGGCCAAGTTGGCCAGCAGCGGTGGCGATCCCCTGTTCGACCTCAAGCGCCAGGCCATCTACGCGGTCATCGGGGTGGTGGCCATGGTGGTGGTCACCCTGGTCGACTACCACCGCTTCGAGGAGCTGGGAGCGGTGGCCTACGGGGGTATGGTGCTGGCCCTGCTGGCCGTTCTCAGCCCCATAGGCTCGCGTGCCCGCGGCTCTCAGCGGTGGTTCCAGCTGGGTTCTTTCCAGCTCCAGCCCTCCAGCTTCGCCAGCTTGGTGCTCATCGTGACCCTGGCCGCCTATGCCCATCGCCATCAGGGGGCCTTGGACCTGCACGGCCTGGGAGTGCTGCTGGCCCTGGGGGGGGTGCTCATCTTGCTGGTGTACCGCCAACCTGACCTGGGCACGGCCATCATCATGTCAGTGGTCTTGTTGGCCATGCTGGTGGCCGCCGGGGCCCGGGGGCGCCACCTGGCCATCCTGGGCCTGGTGGCGGCGGTGGGGATGGTCGCCATCGTCAACCTGGGAGTCCTGCACAAGTACCAGGGTGAACGCCTGTCCTGCTTCATAAAGCCCGCGGCGCAAACTCAGGGGGCGTGTTACAACGTGGGCCTGTCCAAGATCGCCATAGGCTCGGGCAGTCTCACCGGCAAGGGCCTGTTTCAGGGCAGTGTGACCAATGCGGCTCTGGTGCCCGAGCAGCAGACCGACTTCATATTCACCGCGGTGGGTGAGCAACTGGGCTTCCTCGGGTCAGCCTCGGTGCTGGGCCTGTTCGCCCTCATCCTGTGGCGCATCCTGCGCAACGCCCAGTTGGCCCGGGACCGCCTGGGTCGTCTGCTATGCGTGGGAGTCCTGGGCCTGATCGCTTTTTCGGTGTTCCAGAACGCAGGGATGACGATGGGAATAATGCCCATCACCGGCATCCCGCTGCCATTCATGAGCTACGGGGGCTCAGCCATCATCGCATTTTTCATGGCGGTGGGCATCGTCCTCAACGTCGGGCTGCGCAGGTACCGCTGACTTCCCTGGGCATGGCGGTGATGCGCCAGGTGGTATTGGTCGATATAGCCATGGAGCTGCCGGCCAGTCATCCCTACCTGGTGCTGCGGGAGGTTGACCAGCCCTGGCGGGAGATGCGGATACCGATCGGACTGCCCGATGGGGTGGCTATCGCCTACGCCTGGCGGGGCCTGGCCACCCCACGACCTCTCAGTCATGAGCTGTTCGCCGACATCCTGGGTCGCCTGGACGTCAGTCTGGCCATGGTGCACATCACCGAAGCCAGGGGACAGGCTTACTTCGCCGAGCTGACGCTGGTGGGTGCGTCGACCCATGTGGTCCCCTGCCGGCCCTCCGACGCCATCGCCCTGGCCCTGCGACAGCCAGTCCCGGTGCCCATCCTGGTGACCGAGGATCTGCTGGGGCCGCCAGCCGAAGCCCAGACCCCCGAAGCCCAGACCCCCGAAGCCCAGACCCCCGCAGCCGGAGCCCCCGAGGAGTCCTCAGGAGGCTGAGGGCTGGGCACTCCCCTCAGCCGAGATGCGCACCAGTAGGGCTACCAGGACGTAGTTGGCCAGGATCGACGATCCCCCGTAGGCCACAAAAGGCAGCGTCACCCCAGTAAGCGGCAGCAGCCTCACCACCCCCGCCATGATGAAGAAGGCCTGGAAGCCGATGAGCACGGTCAGGCCGGTAGCCAGCAGCTTGGAGAACTCCGTCCGGGCGGTCAGGGCGGCTCTCATGCCCGCCCCCACCAAAAGGGCAAAGGCCACGACCAGGGCGGTGGTCCCGAGCAGCCCCAGCTCCTCACCCACCGCCGCGAAGATGAAGTCGCTGTAGGCGATGGGTATCAGGCCCGGGTGCCCGAGACCCAGGCCGGTCCCCGTCACCCCGCCGGTGCCGAGGGCATACTCGCCCTGCACCAGCTGGTAACCGGTGGTGTTGGCGTGGGCGAAGGCGTGGAACCAGATGTCGATGCGCTCGTTGACGTGGCCGAACAGGTGGGAGGCCACGAAAGCCCCGACCGCGAACAGGACCACTCCGACCACCAGATAGGTGGCTCGCCCGGTCGCCACCCACAGCATGGAGATGAACAACACGAAGATGAGCAGGGAGAAGCCGATGTCGTGCTCTGCGGTCATGACCAACAGGGACACGGCCCAGGCCAGCACCACCGGGGCGAAGGTCCGGGGATCGGGGACCAGATGGTTCCCCATCCGCACGGTCGGCGTCGAGAGCAATTCCCGCTTCTCCACGAAATAGGACGCGAAGTACACGGCCAGAGCCAGCTTGGCCACCTCTACCGGCTGGAACTGGACCGGCCCCAGGCGTATCCACAGCCGTGCCCCGTTGATGTTCTGGCCCAGGTGGGGCACCAACGGGGCCAACAGAGAGGCCAAGCCGGCGATCACCAGCAGGTACCGGTAACGGTCCAGATCCCGGGATTGGCGCACCACCGCCAGGGTGATCACGTAGGCGGAAACCCCGAGGGCCGTCCAGATGGCCTGCAGGGCGGCCAGCTTGTAGTCGAGGCGGGCAATCACCACATAGCCCAGGCCGTTGAGCAGGGCCACGATGGGAAGGATGATCGGGTCGGCGTTGGCCGCCCAGCGCCGGTTGGCCAGGTGGGCCAGCAACTCCAGCACCAGGATGACCCCGAGGAAGGGCAGGACATTGGCCGGGATGGTGGCCGTCTTGCCGAGCGACGCCAACATGTAGGCCGACACCGTGACCAGAGCAGCCAGGACCAGCAGGCCGAGCTCGGTACGCCGGCGCGGGCCGGCCGCTCGGGCCCTGGTCAAGCGCGCTCGCGTATTGATGATGGTCATGTGTCTTTGGAAGCGGAATTTGCGAAAAATGAGCTTGGCGGTCAGCCAGCCGTTCGGCCACGCTAGCCGTACCGCCGGCAGGCCATCGCTCGGGTGGGCGAAGGAGCCAGGTCGCGACCGGGTATTTTTGGAGACATGGCTTTGGACGTCGAGCAGCTGAACGCGGCCCGCAGCCAACCCAATGACAGCTTTCGTTACCTCAACCGGGAGTTGTCGCTGCTCGACTTCGAGAGTCGTCTGCTCGACCTGGCCGAGGACGAGAGTGTCCCATTGCTGGAGAGGGTCAAGTTCCTGGCCATCTTCAGCGCCGGCATCGACGAGCTGTTCGAGATCCGGGTGGCCGGCATCAAGGACCGGGTGGCGGCTGGGCTACGGGCCGTCTCCCCCGACGGGCGCAGCCCCATCGAGCAGCTCCGGGTCATCCGGGCCAAGCTGGAGGGCCTGCTCGCCCGGCAGAGCGGCATCTGGCTGGACCAGCTGGCGCCGGCCCTGGGCCAGGCGGGGGTGTGCCTGGCGGACTGGGACTCACTGGACGACGACGACCGGCGCCACCTGGACCATCTCTTCGAGCAGCAGATCTTCCCGGTGCTCACCCCCTTGGCGGTGGACACCGCCCATCCCTTCCCCTACATCTCCAACCTGTCCCTCAACCTGGCGGTGACGGTCCGAGATCCGCTGACCAGGGAGCAGCGCTTCGCCCGGGTCAAGGTCCCGCCCCTCCTGCCCCGGTTCGTGGTCATGCCCGACGGGGCTCGCCACGTGGCGGTTGAGCAGGTCATCGCCTCCCACCTCGACTCGCTGTTCCCGGAGATGACCATCGAGTCCCACCATTCCTTTCGGGTGACCCGCAACGCCGACCTGACGCTGGAGGAGGGGGAGGCCGACGACCTGCTGGTGGCGGTGGAGATGGAGTTGCGGCGGCGCCGGTTCGGGCGGGCGGTGCGCCTGGAGATCGAGACGCAGGCCGGCCCCGACGTGCGTGAGCTGCTGACCCGCGAGCTGGAGATCGACCCCGACGACGTCTACGACATCGAGGGCCCCCTCGACCTGGGGGGCCTGATGGCGCTGTACGACCTGGACCGGGGCGACCTTCATCACGAGCCGTGGGCGCCGATGACCCAGCCCCGGTTGGCCACCGCGGAGGACGAGCCGGTCGACCTGTTCGCCGTGCTGCGGGAGCGCGACGTGCTGGTCCACCACCCCTACGACTCCTTCGCCACCTCGGTGGAGGCGTTCGTCGCCCAGGCCGCCTGTGACTCCTCGGTGCTGGCTATCAAGCAGACCCTCTATCGGACCTCGGGTCACAGTCCCATCGTCGGATCGCTGATCAAGGCGGCCGAGCAGGGCAAGCAGGTGGCGGTGCTGGTCGAGCTCAAGGCCCGGGGGGACGAGCAGGCCAACATCGCCTGGGCCCGGGCACTGGAGGAGGTGGGGGTCCATGTGGTGTACGGCCTGGTGGGGTTCAAGACCCACGCCAAGGCCATCCTGGTGGTACGGGCCGAGGAGGACGGCCTGCGCCGCTACTGCCATGTCGGCACCGGCAACTACAACTCCAAGACGGCCGCACTCTATGAGGATCTGGGCCTGCTGTCGGCCGACCCCGACCTGGGGGCCGACCTCACCGACCTGTTCAACTTCCTCACCGGCTACAGCCGCCGGGCCTCGTACCGTCGCCTGGCGGTGGCGCCCATCGGGCTGCGGACCAGGATCATCGAGGCCATCGAGGCCCAGGGAGTGGCCGGGACTGACGGGCGGGTAGTGATCAAGTGCAACGGGCTCACCGACCCGGCGGTGATCGATGCCCTTTATGCCGCCTCGGGGGAGGGGGTCCCCATCGACTTGGTGGTGCGGGGGGTCTGCCGACTGCGCCCGGGTGTGCCGGGACTGTCGGAGACCATCCAGGTCCGTTCGGTGGTGGGAAGGTTCCTCGAGCACTCCCGGATATTTTCGTTCGGAGGGGGGGGCGGCCAGCCGGCCGAGATCCTGATCGGATCGGCTGACCTGATGGAGCGTAACCTGGACCGACGCATCGAGGCGGCGATACCGGTGGTGGAGGCCGAGGCCCGACAGCGCCTGTCGGAGACCCTGGACCTGCTGCTGGCCGACGACACCCAGGCCTGGGCCCTGGGCCCGGACGGGAGCTGGACCAGAGTTCCCGCCGCCGGGGGTGCCGATGATGGCAGGCACAGCGCCCAGCTGCGCCAGCAGGACCTGGCCCGGGAGCGGGCTCGAAGGCGCCGCCGGGACTCTGACAGCCTCTCGTCCTCTGGTGGTAATGAGCGGTTGACCGAGGGCGCGCCCACTGCGCGCCAGTGAACCAGGAGGTGGCGGATGACCTTGGAGCGTGAGGTGAAGCTGGGGGCGGAGGCCGACTTCGTGCTGCCCGACCTCACCGGCGTCCTGCCCGGAGCGGTGGTCAGCGTGGAGGCGCCCAGAAGGCTGCGGGCGACCTACTGGGACACTGCCGACCTTCGCCTGGCCAGAGCGGGGATCACCGTGCGCCACCGGGCCGGCGAGGGGGCCGAGGGGGCCACGGAGCTCTCCAGAGACGAGCCCCCGGGCGGGGGCGGATGGACGGTGAAGCTGCCTGCCGGCGACAACCGACCCGGTGGCCTCATGAGCCGGAGAGAGGTCGAGTTCGACGGGCCACCTGATGCGGTACCTGGCCCGGTGGCCGGTTTCGTGCGGGCCCATGTTCGCAGCACCCCCCTGGTGGCGGTGGTTCGACTGACCACCCGGCGGGTCAGCCTCGACCTCCGGGGCCCCACCGGCGCCCCGCTCGCCCAGGTCGACGACGACACGGTCACGGTGGACGAAGTGATCGGTGATGGCGATGGCGGCCGGCCGGCGTACTTTCGGGAGATCGAGGTGGAGCTGGGACCGGATGCCTCCGAGGAGGTCGCTCGTGCGGTGGTCGACCGCCTGGTGAAGGCAGGGGCAACCCAGACCAATCCGGTGCCCAAGGCCCTTCGAGCCCTCGGGCCGGCCGCCCTGGAGGCGCCCAAGGTCGGGGTTGTCGCCGTGAGCCCAGCCGGCCCAGGAGCCCGGCCCGGAAAGACGGCCGGCCCGGGCGGCCGGCACCGGGAGCCGGTCAGCGGCGGGGTACTGGTGAGGTCGGCACTGGCGGCCGGCACGTCCCGTCTGGTGGGTCATGATCCTGGCGTTCGCTTGGGTGATGATCCCGAGGATGTCCACCAGGCGAGAGTTGCGACCCGCCGCCTGCGCTCCGACCTGGCCACCTTCTCCGATCTGGTCGACTCGGACTGGAGCAGGCACCTGCGAAACGAGCTGGCCTGGCTGGGCGACGTCCTTGGGGCGGTTCGCGACGCCGACGTGCTGCTGGACCGGCTCCGGACCGATGCCCGGCTGCTTCCCGAGGTGGACTACCAACCGGCGGCTAACCTGCTCGAGGTCCTGCGAGCTGACGGACCGAGGCCCAGGGTGCCCTGGCTGACGTTTTGGACAGCAACCGCTATTTTGCCCTAATCGACGCCCTGGTGGACTCGGCCAATACGCCCCGTCTCACTCCCCTGGCTGAGACTCCCGCCGACCAGCTGGCACCTGTGCTGGTGGGTGCGGCCTGGGATCGTCTGGCCGGGGCCATCGACCAGCTGGTTGACCCCCCGAGCGACGAGGCCCTTCACCAGGTCCGGATCAAGGCCAAACGGTGCCGTTACGCGGCCGAGGCGGTGGCTCCCGTGGCTCGTAAACCGGCTGGACGCCTGGCCCGGCGGGTAGCCGACCTGCAGACCGTGCTCGGTGATCTGCACGATGCGGTGGTGGCGGAGTCCCGGTTGCGGGAGATGCTCAGGCCGCCGGGAGCGGCCCTGAGCCCTGAGCAGGCGGCCGTCGCCGGAGCGCTCATGGAGACGCAGCGCCGAAGGGCCGTCGATCGGCGCCGACGCTGGCACAAGGCGTGGCGCAAGGCATCCAAGTCCAAGGTTCACTCTTGGCTGAGGTGAGCTCGGTCACCGGTGGTACCGGCGAGGTGGACGCCGAGGTCCGAGCTGGCGGGGGAGTGGTGACCCGCCGGGGGCCCGGCGACTCCGTCGACATGCTGTTGGTGCACCGACCCCGTTACGACGACTGGACGTTCCCCAAGGGCAAGGTCGACCCCGGCGAGGGCGATGACGCGGCCGCCCTCCGGGAGGTCGAGGAGGAGACCGGCCTGCCCTGTCGCCTCGGCCCCGAGCTGGCCTGTTCGCGCTATGAGGACCGCAAGGGCCGGACGAAGCTGGTTCGCTACTGGCTCATGGTCCCCGACGGGCCGGCCCACGAATCGCTGGCGGCCACGACCGGCGAGGTTGACAGGACCGCCTGGCTGGGTATGGAGGAAGCTCTCGCCGCCCTCACCTACGATCGAGACCGGGATGTCCTGCGCAGCGCGGCCGCCGCTCTGGAAGGGCAGGCTCCCGCCTAAAGGGCAGTGATGCCAATCGGCACCGCCACCGCCACCGTCACCGAGTTGGGACCGACGGGCCTGACCAATACTGGCACCGCCAACCGCAGCTGACGCCAACCGCCACTGATACCAACCGCCACTGATACCAACTGCCACTGATACCAACTGCCACTGATACCAACTGCCATGGACCTCACTTCCCTCACCAACCACAGCCTGGTCATCCTCTGGGTGGAGCTGGCCTCCCTGCTGATCGTGGCCCGTCTGCTGGGTGGCCTGGCGGCCCGCATCGGCCAACCCAGCGTGGTGGGGGAGCTGGTGGCTGGCCTGTTGCTCGGTCCGTCGGTGCTGGGCCAGCTGTGGCCCACCGGCTTCCATTGGTTCCTGCCTGCCGGCCAGCTCCAGGGCAGCCTGTTGCTCACCGTCACCGCTCTGGCCCTGGTGCTGGTCCTGGTGGTGATCGGAGCAGACACCGACCTACCCTTGATCGCCAGTCTGGGCCGGGCAGCCGGGCTGGTGTCTGCCCTCAGCCTGGCCGTGCCATTTGCCGTCGGCTTCGCAGGGGGGGAGCTGCTCCCCGCCTCATTGCTTGGCCATCACCCCAACCGCCCAGTCTTTGCCCTGCTGGTGGCGGGTTGTGTCTGCGTCTCCTCGCTGCCGGTGGTGGCCAAGGTGATCAGCGGCCTGGGGGCGGTAAGGCGGAACTTTGGCCAGCTGGCCCTGGCGGCAGGGACGGCCAATGACATCTTCGGCTTCCTGGTGGTGGCCCTGGCCACCGGCCTGGTGGGGGTCGGGGCGGCCGCTTCGAGCTCCCAGCTACCGCTGGCCCTGGGTGGCCTGGCCGTCCTGGTGGTCCTGGCCTTCACCGTCGGCCAGCGGGTGGTGGACGCCCTCCTGCGCCAAGCTCGGCGCCAGGGGCCCAATGTGGTGGCGTCCCTGGCGGTGTGCCTGATTGCCGCCCTGGTGATGGCGGCCGCCACCCAGGCGGTGGGGGTGGAGGGGGCGCTTGGCGGGTTCCTGGCTGGCGTCGTGCTGGCTCGCTCGCGCTTCGGACAGGGGGATGCTCTGCAGCTCCTCACCCGGCTGTCGAATGCCTTCCTCGCCCCCCTTTACTTCGCCACCGCCGGTCTGAGGGTCCACCTGAGCCAGCTCAGCCCCGGACCGGTGCTCATCTCCTTCATCGCCCTGACGCTGGCCGCCGCCCTGTCCAAGTTCCTGGGAGCAGGCCTTGGGGGTCGAGCGGCCAGGCTGGGTTGGCGAGAGAGTGCCGCCCTCGGGATCGGTCTCAATGGGAGGGGCGCCCTGCAGGTGATCATCGCCACTGCTGGGCTCAGCATTGGTGTGTTCAGCCCGGCTGCTTACACGGTGATGATCCTGTTGTCCATCGTGACCTCGGTGGCCACACCGCCTCTGCTGCGCCTGGTGGTGAAGGACTGGACCGGCTCGGACGAGGAACGCCAACGCCTCGACAAGGAGGACCAACTCGGCCGCAACGTGATCGTCCGGGACCAGCGGATGCTGCTGCCCAGCCGTGGCAGTCCCAACTCGCTCACGGCGGCTGAGGTGATGCACTGCGCCTGGCCAGAGGAGTCCGGCGTCACCATCTTGTCCATTGGGGAGGACGAGCACGGGAAGGCGCCGGACACCATCGTCGCCTCCCACGTGTTCGAGCCCCGACAGGTGGAGCGGCGCCACATATCCTCCGAGCATGTGCTGGAGAGCATCCTGGCCGAGGCCAAGCTCGGCTATGGCGTCATCGGACTGGGAGCGGCCGAGCACCCGGGCCCCGATCACCTCCTGTCCTCGGTGGTCGACGACCTCCTGGCCGCCAGTCCCATTCCCCTGCTGGTGGTTCGTCGCGCCCGCCAGCCCGACCAGGTCCTGCCGGCCGCCTTCAGTCGAGCGCTGGTCCCGGTGACCGGTACGGCTGCCGCCCGAGCCGGCCAGGAGGTGGCCTACAACATCAGCCGTCATCTCGGCACCGCCGTCACCGTGGCCCACGTGGTGACCCGGCCACCCGGAGTCAGCGAGTCGCCGCCAGGCGACAGCCGCTCGCCGGCAGGTGGTGAGTCAGTGCCGGCCTCGGGTGGGCCTGCCGCGGGCGGCGACCTGGTGCCGGCCGGCCGAGATGGTGAGCCCGTATTGGCTAGGTCGGCCACCGGTACCGGCGAGGGCGTCCTGCGGGAGGCCGAGTCGCTGGCCCGCGAGCTGGGCGTGGAGCCCCAGGTCCTGGTTCGCCACGGGCAGTCCGCCGGTCCCGAGATCGTCACCGCCGTCCAGGAGGCGGAGGCCGATCTGGTGGTCATGGGCGCCACAGTTCGTCTGGTCGAGGGCCGACCGTTCCTCGGCCACACCGTGGAGCATGTCCTGGCCCACACCGACGCCACCGTGGTGGTGGTGGTGCTGCCTGACCCCACCACTCCGGCCATGACCGCCGAGCGGGCGGCGGCGGCCGCGTCCTAGGGCGGTGGCGGCCGCGTCCTAGGGCGGTGGCTCCTAGAGTCATCGACGGATGCGTATAGCGGCGCTGGATCTGGGTAGCAACTCCTTTCACCTGCTGATCGTGGAGGCGCGTCCAGACGGCACATTTGATCCCTTGGTGCGGGAGAAGGAGATGCTCAGGCTGGGCGACACCGTCGCCAGGACGGGCAGGATCGACGCCGATCTGGCTGATCGGGCCCTGGAGGCCCTGCGCCGCTTCGGTGCTCTGGCCGACTCTCTGGGAGTCGACGAGCGAGTGGCTCTGGCCACCAGTGCCCTGCGAGAGGCGGAGAACGGTGCCGAGCTGGTGGATCGGATCGAGGCAGAGGCCGGCTTCCCGGTCGAGGTCATCAGCGGGGCCAGGGAAGCCCGTCTGATCTTCGGGGCGGTCCGGGCCAGTGTTCTCATCGATCCCGGCCCAGCCCTGGCCCTCGACTTGGGCGGCGGCAGCCTGGAGGTGATGGTGGGCGACCGGGCCCGGCTGTCCCTGGCCGAGAGCCTCAAGCTCGGAGTGGCCCGCCTCAGTGCCGAGTTGGTACACGAAGACCCTCTGTCGGCGGCTGACCTTGGTCGGCTGCATCACCGGGTGGAGGAGACCCTGGGCCCGCTGATCGAGGAGGTGACCCAGCTCGGTCCCCGCATGCTGGTCGGCTCCAGCGGGACCCTTTGCGCCCTGGCCCGCATGGCGGCCGCAGCGCGGACTGGGACGGTGCCCACCACCGTGAACCAGCTCACCGTACGACTGGGAGACCTCCAGGTGGTGCATGAACAGCTGCTGTCATTGCCCGCCGCCGAGCGCCAACGCCTTCCGGGCCTGGAGGCCCGCCGGGTCGACCTGGCGCCCACCGGTTCAGTTGTACTGCTGGCCATCATGGACATGTTCGGGTTCGATCGGCTCACTACCAGTGAATGGGCCCTGCGGGAGGGCATCGTCATCGAGGCCATTGGCGCCCATGACCCGGCAGACTGGACGGACGATACCCACGGCATGCGAATGGCATCGGTGCTCGATCTGTGCCGTCGCTGTGGCTGGCAGGAGACTCATGCCACCCAGGTGGCCCGATTGGCCATCGACCTGTTTGACCAGACCCTTCCCCTTCATGGGCTGGGACCGGAAGACCGGGAGCTGCTCAACTATGGGGCTCTGCTTCACGACATCGGCGAGCACGTCGCCGTCGAGGGCCACGATCGCCACACCGCCTACCTGATCGAAAATGGCCGCCTCCGGGGCTTCTCCCCCGAGGGGATCAACATCTTGTCGTGCCTGGGCCGCTTCCACCGGCGAGGGTCACCCAAGGCATCCTTTCCGGCCTTTTCCTGTTTGAGCGGCAAGGCTCGAGATCGGGCCACCCGGCTGACGGCTCTGCTGAGGGTGGCCGACGCCCTGGATCGCGCTCACGCCGGCAGCGTGGAGGGCATCGACGTCGAGCTCCTGGCCGACAGAGTGAGGCTCCGAGCCCTCTCCCACGGTGACATCGAGCTCGAGCGATGGGGCTTGCGACGCAAACGAGGACTCTTCGAGGAGGTATTCGCGCGCCGCCTGGAAGTCAGCGCGGCCAGCCAGGCCTGCCCGGTAGTGGCGGGCGGCTGATCCAGTCGGGCTTCGTGTCGCTCCAGCGGACTTGGACTCGGGTAGTTCTGGGCATGTGTCAGAAAGCGTGTCGGCTGGAGTCGCTCAGGCGCCCGGCGCCTCGATCCGCAGCGCCCCCTCGGCAGTGAGCAGAGCATGCTTCATGGCGGTGCCAAGGGCATAGTTGCCGATCTTGCCGTCGCTGCGCACCACCCGGTGACACGGTATGAGTACCGGGATGGGATTGCGACCAAGGGCAGTCCCCACGGCTCGCACCGCCCGGGGCCGGCCGATCTGATGAGCCACCCAGGCATAGGGTCGCATCTGGCCGGTGGGGATCTCCAGTGCCTTGCCCAGCACCGCCCGCTGGAAGTCGGAGAGGCCTCGCAAATCGTAGGCCAACTGGCTGCCGTCTCCAGTCGTCAGTGCCCGTTCCAGGCCAGTCGGCGGCTGCTTTGCAGGGCGGAGTGGTCGGCCGAACCGTTGGCCGTGGAGGGCAGCGAAGTGCTGGGCATCGCCATCCACGAGCTGTGCGGACACGACGTGGCTGATCCCACTGGAGTTGAAGGCCACGAACAGTGGGCCAGTTGGGCCCTCAATCGAGACCAGATCGTCGGTCTCTGTCACCAGGCCAAGGCGCGTGAGGACCCGCTCGGCGAAATCGGGCGGTGGAGTAGCACGCAAGCCGCGCAGAGCCACCAGTAGATCGGTGTCATCGACTGAGCGGATATTGGTCATGACAACGCCTCCTTGACTGAGTGAAGCTGGGACCGCAGAGCAGTTAAGCCCCGGGACACGTGAGACTTGGCCGTCCCGCTCGGGCACTCCAGCACGGTGGCCATCTCGGCGTAGGACAGGCCGACAATGTGGCGTAGCACAATGGCTATCCGCTGGGCTTCGGGAAGCCCCGCCAGCAGGCCTGCGACATCCCCGATCTCGCTCTGGGCCAAAGCAAGCTGCTCAGGGCCGTCAGCTGCATCAGATGCAGGATGGAGCGACTCGAACGGGACGGTCAAGGGGCGCCGACTGGTGTCGCGCAATTGATTGCGCCACAAGTTGAGGACGATGGTTACGAGCCAGGGCCGCAGGTCCAGCGCCCGGACCCGCTCGGGTGGGTAACTCTGCATCGCCTTGTAGGCCTGCGCGAAGGTCTCAGACGCCAGGTCGTCGGCGTCGGCCGCTTGGTGGCTGAACCGCCGGGCGGTCGTGTACACCGTGCCGGCATAGGCCTCTACCAGCCGCGGAAATGCAACCTCCAGGTCGACAGCCGCCTCCTCGGCCAGCGGGTCCAACGTTCTCAGCGGCTGGCCGGTCATGCTCGAAGGTCGGCGCGTCACACAGTAGAGAACACCGTCGGTACCGATTGGGTTGCAGTCGTCGGATTCCCTCCGGCCGATCGAGTGCTGTATGTCATGCCCCAGAGGCCATACCATCTGGTCGGGCTTCGACGTGGGGCTTGGGGGCCGACGGAGATTTGAGCCCATGGCGACGGGCCCAGTCTCGGGGGTCTTGCGCCTCGGCGTTGGACAGGGCGGCCAGGCGCTGGAGCTCCTGAGCCCGGGCCCGGTGGGAGGCGCCCGGGCTGACCCGCAAGGAGAGGTAGGACAGCGCTCCAACTGGGATGGGTAGCCAGAAGTTCACCAACCGGTAGGAGATCACGCCGAGGATGGCCACGCCGCGGTACGAGCCGAACCCGACCAGCACTGGGACCAGGATGCCCTCGACGACCCCGAGGCCACCTGGCGTCACCGGGATGGCGGCCATGACATTGGCCAGGCCGTAGGCCACCAGCAGGCCGTCGATGGAGATAAAGTGCCCATGACCGAAGGCGGCCAGGAACACCCACAGGGAGGCGGCGTCCAGCAGCCAATTGGCTGCCGCCCAGGCGATGGCCCGAATCAACAAAGGGCGGTCGGCGCTGAGCTCCCGCAGTCGAGCGGCCAGCCGGCCGACCAGTCCGCTGACTGCATCGGCCTCGAGGAACGGGATCCTGGCGGCTACCGATCGCAGCACCCGGTCAGCCCGCGCCTCGCCCTTGGTGAGCAGGACGACAAGGGTCCCAAAGCCGGCGAAGAGCAGCACGCCGACCAGGGCAGCCGTACCGTAGAGGGGATTGAAGCCCCGTAGCGGGATCGAGATCAACAAGGCCAGCCACAGGACCAGGTTGAGCACTACTGCCGAGCCGATTCCCTGGGTAGCCAGGGCGAAGCCAGTGTCGGAGCCCGATACGCCCTTCTCGGTGAGGAGCCGATAGCCCAATCCGGCCCCCGCGGCCGTCCCGCCCGGCAGCACATGGCTCACCGCCATGGTCGACAGGTCGATCCGCAACAGGGTGCTGAGGCTGGGTCCGTCCTCGGGCAGCACAGTGCGAGTGAGCTGGGCATAGGCCAGCAGGGCGCCTGCCTCCAAGAGTATCCCGACGCCGATGTAGGCCGGTTGCACGCTGCCGAGCAGGTGGAGGGCCTTGTGGGCGCCGGCCAACTGGGGAGCGATCAGGAGCTCGACCACCAGGATGAGGGCGAAGGCGATGAGGCTGCGCCGCACAGAGGGCGGCAGGAACCGCTCTCGCCGATGGCCACCCGAGCCCTGGCCACCCGATCCCCCGTGGCCCAATGGCCACCGGGACGTGGTGCTCATTGGCCTCGTGGCAGGAGCATGGCGCCATGGTAGTGCCCACTCTGGGATGACTACCTGAGGCAGGGTGGTATGAGGAGCGTTGGGCCGACCGCACCGTAAGCTGCCAGCCGTGCCCGTGCTCGTGATTCTGCCTACCTACCAGGAGGCAGCCAACATCGTCTCGGTTCTTCATCGGCTGCGCAGCGCCTGTCCGGTCGCGCACGTGCTGGTGGTCGATGACGCCAGCCCCGACGGGACCGCCGATCTGGCCACCGCGGTAGGCCATGAGCTGGGAGCCATTGATGTCCTGCGGCGGCCGGGCAAGGCCGGGCTGGGCAGCGCTTACCGGGAGGGCTTCGCCTGGGGTTTGGCCAGGGGCTTCGAGGCCATGGTGGAGATGGACGCTGACTTGTCCCATGATCCTGACGCCATCCCAGACTTGCTGGCCCCGCTGGGAGGATCGGTCCAGCTGGTGATCGGCTCGCGGTACGTACCGGGCGGATCGATCCCGGAGTGGAAGGCCCGGCGCCGAGCCCTTTCTCGGGCCGGGAACGTCTATGCGGCTGCTCTGCTCGGCATGCAGGTGACCGATCTCACCTCCGGATTCAGGGCTTACTCGGCCTCGGTGCTGCGCCGGATCGACCTGGATGCCATACGGGCCGACGGCTACGGCTTCCAGATCGAGATGGCGTATCGGGCGGTGCAGACCGGGGCGGAGGTGGCTGAGGTCCCGATCTGTTTCGTGGACCGGGTCGAAGGTCGCTCGAAGATGTCGCTGCGCACCATCGTGGAGGCGTTGGTCCTGGTGACCTGGTGGGGTCTGCTTCGGGGGGTGCGACGGCTGACCGACCGGTCCCGGGCCGCCGGGCGGTCCCGCCCCGGTGAGTCGCCCAGGCTTGGCTACGTGTCGCCGGTCATACCGCCGGCAGGCGCCGACGGCGCATCCCCGGCCTCCTCACCGGACCAGTCAGGCACCAAGCGCGAGCCGCCCACCCCCGCAACAGCAAACCGCTCGGAACTGGACGCCTGAACAGGCCGTTGCTGTCAAGTGGTGGCTGGACTGGTGGGCTTGTGCATGCCGCCTCGGAATCGACCGGCGTCGAGCGGTGTGGGACTCACGCCTGTACCGCTTTCGGCGCTGATCGGTCGTATTGGGAGATCCTCTCGGGAGGATGACTTCTCTGCCCATCAGACGGCGCGGCGGCCGCGAATTCATCGTCGCAGTCGTCCGTGCTCGGCCAAGGTGCCCACCTCGCAGCCCAGCCGGCTGAAGGACTCGGCCAACAGCGGCAGCGCAAGCAATCCGGCACGCCACGCTCCGGGTGCCGACGTGCAGTCTGAGTCGTGGAGCAACACGGTGGCGCCCGGCGCCAGATTGCCCTCCACGTCAGCCACCACGGTGGCCGGCGTGGCCTCGGCCCGCCAGTCTCGCCCCCACGTGGTCCACAGCACCGGGCGAAGACCGGCCTGGCGGCTGGTCCGTAGACCACCGCTGGTGATCACGCCATAGGGAGGTCGCCACCACCTGGGTGTGGCCCCGGTCGCGTCGGCCACCGAGTCGAGGCCCCGGCGGATGTCGTCGCCCACACTTCCGGGAGTGCGCCAGAGATGGGACCGGTGGTCATCGCCGTGGAGGGCCACCTCGTGACCGGCTGCCGACACCTCGGCCGCCAGTGATGGGCAGCGCCGGGCCATGCTGCCGAGCATGAAGAAGGTGGCCCGCCAGCCGAGGTCGGACAGGGTATCGAGGTAGGCGGGGGTGGACGCAGGGTCGGGGCCATCGTCGAACGTCAGGGCCACATGCCCGGGTACGCCCACGCCAGCCAGGGCGGGGAACAACCGCCGGCGTAGGGGGCCGATGGCGGTCAGGGCCGGCCCGGCGTGGAGAACTGCGCCCAGCACACTGACCCCGGCCGCGGCTCCCACCACGCCACCGGCCCGCCCACCCGCGGTCCCCGCCACGCCACCGGGCCGCCTGCCCGTCCGGGCACCAGCGGGCGAGCTCCGCACGGCAGCGCCGCGGCCCGCGGCTGCGCTCAATGAAGCGAGGCGAACGAAGCGGTGGTGAGTCCCCGCTGGTTGGCGGCAGCGATCAGCTGGGCCAGGCGCTGCTCGATCATCTTGGTCGACGCTCCCTGAGCGTCCAGGACGTAGATCCGCCCGGCGGAGAGATGGGGGAGGGGGGCGCCCATTCCCACCACCGCGCTGGGATGCACGACCCGCTCGTGGGCCATCCTGGCCAGCGCCAGGTCGGAGCCATTGACACCCTGCTGGGGGGCGTAGTCACGACAGCACCGGTAGCCAGCCAGGTGGATCACGTGGTTGGTGCGGGACACTCCGTTCTCCATCTGGAGCACATGGAGGGCGTTCCTGTCACCCCACCCACCGTTGGCCACCTCCGCGCCCGCGGTCGTCAGGCGCCGCACCACGCCGGGATCGACCCGGGCCAGGCGCCCGTTGACGATGGCGGTGACGTGGTCACTGGCCAAAAGGGCGGGGACCGACCCTCCGGCGTTGGCCTGCCCGACCATCAGGCCCAGGTAGATGGCGGCCACGTGGGGTTGAGCGTGCGCCACTCCCAGCCCGTGAGCGGTGGCCGCGTCGGCCGCCAGATTGAGACCGGCGTACATCATGGCCACTGCTGCGCCGGCCTTCATCAGGCGCCGAGGCCGGCTCGGGTGCCCCAGGCGGCGCACGCCATCCAGAGCGGATCCGGGCGTCGCTGCCGACTGGCCCACCAGCTCCAGGATGTCGTCGGTCGGATCAGCTCGGAACATGGCCCGTCCCGCCGCAATCATCCCCCGCCCGGCCAGGGTGGTGACCCGGTCGAGCACCGCCAAGAGCTGCGAGGGATCCGAGACGTAGGCAGTCACCCCTGCCCTGTCCATCTCCAGGGCGTTCTGGCAGCCGTGGCCCGGTATGGGCCGAAAGGTCACCACCGGCAGCCCCACGCAAAATGCCTCCATGCAGGTCAGCCCGCCGGCGTTCTCCACCAACACGTCGGCCGCGGTCATGAGGGTGGCCATCTGGTCGGTCCACCCCAGGGCAAGACCCCCCTGGCGGGAGGCCAGGCGGCGGCCCAGGCGGTCATTGGCCCCGCAGACGACGACAGGGAGATAGCGCTCGGAGGCCAGGATGGAGTCGAAGGTCTCCTCCAGCTCTCCCACTCCCCACGAACCGGCGGCCACCAGCACCACCCGCGCCTCAGGCGGCAGGCCAAGGGCCGCTCGGGCCTGCGACCGGGACATGCCAGGTTGTCGAAAGGCCTCGGCCACCATGGGACCGGTGGCCCGTGCCGGACGACCGGTGGCCGCCGCCGCCTGGTCGGCGGACTGCTGGTGGACGCAGAGGTTCAGGTCCACGCCGGGATGGACCCAGAGGGGATGGACGGCGAAGTCGGTCACGAAGGTCACCACCGGTACTCCCAGGCGACCCCGGCTGCGGTCGTGGCCCAGAGCCACCGAGGCCAGCGGATAGGTGGTCACCACCGCGTCCGCCCCCAGCTGGGCTGCCCAGCGCCGCATGCGCCGGCCGAAAACGAATGCCAGGACCACCACCAGGGGCCGGGCCAGCACCGACTGGGCCCACACCCGGTAGGTGGCCTCGTAGGTCCACGGAGCGACCCGCAGCTGGGCCGTGTAACCCCAGCGCAGCAACCGGCCCATGACCGGGGCAGCTCGCAGGAAGTCGACCATGCGGGTCTGCCAGCCTCGGTCCTCCAGCCGGCGGCACAGCTCCCGGGCTGCTCCGTCATGGCCCCCGCCCATGCTGGCCGAGACGACCAGGACGCTGCCCGCGACCGGAGAACCTATCGTCACTGGAAGATGATCATCCTTGTCGCGCTTGGCTCGTCCCTGCTCTACGCGCTCGCCTCGGTGCTCCAGCAGCACACGGCGAGGGCTGAGCCGCATTCCAGCTCGATGCGGATTGGGCTCCTGGTCGGCCTGGCGGCCCGTCCGCTTTGGATGGTTGGCATCGTGAGCGATGCGGCAGCATATGTCCTGCAGTTCATCGCGCTTGGACACGGCTCGTTGGTCCTCGTCCAGCCCCTGCTGGTGAGCGGCCTGCTGTTCGCCCTGCCGGTCGGCGCCGCCCTCTCGCACCGGCGCCTGACCCGCCTGGAGTGGCTGGGATCAGCGGCCGTGGTCATCGGGTTGGCCGGCTTCTTGGTGGTGGCCTCTCCCGGTCCCGGGCACCATCCCCGAACGATTACCTGGGTGGTGACGCTGGTGGCCACCCTGGTCCCGACGGCCTTGCTGGTGCTGGCCGCTCCCGCCCATCAAGGCCCGGGCCGAGCCACCATGCTGGCCGCCGCCGCCGGCGTCCTCTACGGGCTGACCGCCGCTCTGACCGAGGTGACCGCCCGACTGCTCGAGCACGGTGTGATCCACCTCTTCACCAGCTGGGAGCCCTACGCCCTGGTGGCGTGTGGGGTGACCGGCCTGGTGGTGGGGCAGAGCGCCTTCCAGGCCGGCCCACTGCGCCTGTCCCTGCCCATGTTCACGGTGGTCGACCCGGTGGTGAGCATTGTCATCGGGGCGCTTGCCTTCCAGGAGCGCGTCGCCACGGCCGGGGCCGCGCCCGTGCTGGAGGTGCTGGGCCTGGTCGTCATGGGCATAGGTACGTTCCTACTGGCCCGCTCACCCCTGGTCGTAGGAACGGAATAGTCGTAGGAACGGAGCAGTGGTAGGCGCGGAATAGGCCGTCTCCGCCAGACCGCCTCGCCCCGGACCGCCGGGCGTGCCTCGTAGGCTGCCAGCGTGTACGCGGCTGACCGGGGCAGTGGGCCGCCGGTGCTGCTGGTCCATGGTCAGCCCGGTAGCCACCGGGACTGGGAGTCCCTGTCCGCCCGGTTGGAGTCGTCTCACCGGGTGGTGGCGCCTGACCGTCCGGGCTATGGGGCCACCGGGGGAGCCGCCCTCGGCCTGGCGGCCAACGCGGATGCCCTGGCCGGTTTGCTCGACCAGGTTGGCCTTTCGGCTGCCACCGTGGTCGGGCACAGCTTGGGCGGGGGCGTGGCCCTGGCCCTGGCCCAGCGTCACCCCCACCGGGTGAGTGGGTTGGTCCTGGTGGCATCCATCGGCACGGTGGCCGGCCTGGGGAATCTCGATCGATTCCTGGCCCTGCCCGGGGTGGGCGAGGCCATGGCCTTTGGTGCCTTGGCCCTGGCCGGACGCCTGGTACCCCACCTGCAGCGCCGGCCTCCGACCCGTCTGCCGCGACGCCTGGGAGTACTGGTGGCCGGATGGCCGGTCGCCTGGCTGGGCGCTGATCAGCTGCCTTGCGAGCAGGCTTGGGCCTGGCGCAGCTTCGCCGCCGAGCAGCGGGCCATGGTGGCCGAGATGCCGGCCGTGGAGGCCGCCCTCGGGGAGGTGCGAGCGGCGACCACCGTGGTGGCTGGCGGGCGCGATCGGGTGGTCCCGGTGGCGGTGGCCAGGAACCTGACCAGAGCCATCCCGACGGCCGTGCTTCATGTCGTTCCGGGTGTCGGACACTTTCTGCCCCTGGAAGCACCCGACCAGCTGGCCGAGGTGGTCCGCCATCAAACCAGGGCGACTTAGCCCTCGCCGGGACCGAGCATCTGGCGGCTGAGGGCGACGTGGACCTCCCTCACCCGACCGGTGCATCGACGCCGAGACCATTCAAACCGACCAGCGCAGCTACGCTGGCGCCCTGGCCACCTCCTCGAGCCCATCTGGTTTCTCAGCCCCGGACGATCCTCGACGTCGGTGGTTCCACCGGCGCAGTGGCCCAGGTCCTGGTCGAGCGGCTGGGCGGCCGCCCGACCGCGCTCGACCCGTCGGCCGACGAGCGGGCCGTGGCCCGGGCCGCCGAGTGGACCTGCTGGCGGCCGGGGCGCTGACCTAGGGCCTGGAGAGGAGGGGCAATGACCACGGTGGCGATCAACATCAGTCGGTCGGAGGAGGAGGTGAGCGACATGGCCGGCCAGCTCCGAGAGGCGGGGCTGGACCTGCGCTTCGGCGCCCCGAAGAAGTCGGCCAGCGAGGTCATCGACAGTCTCCAGGGCTGCGAGGTGGTTGTCGCCGGCCAGGAGCCATACAACACCGAGGTCTTCGACGCCTGCCCGGATCTCCGCCTGATCGTGCGTTTCGGGGTGGGCTTCGATGCCGTCGACGTAGCTGCCGCCACCGAGCGCGGCGTGCTGGTAGCGACCATTCCAGGCGGTGGCTGACCATGCCATCGGCGTGATGATCGATCTGGCCCACCGGATCTCCAGCCACGACCGGGCCATGCGCCGGGGCGAGTGGCAGGCCAGGCGGGGAGTCGATGTCGCGCGAGCCACGCTCGGCATCGTGGGACTGGGACGCATCGGGCGCGCCGTCGCCCAAAGGGGGCTGGGCTTCGAGATGGAGGTGATCTCCTATGAGCCCTACCCCAACATGGAATTCGTGGAGCGTCATGGGGTGGAGCTGACTTCCCTGGAGGACGTTTTCACCCGAGCCGACTTCCTCACCCTGCACCTACCGGCGATGCCCGAGACGGAGCGGATCGTCGACGCTTCCAAGCTGGCCCTGATGAAATCGACCGCCTTCCTGGTCAATACCGCTCGGGGTAACCTGGTGGACGAGGATGCGCTCTATGAGGCCCTGGCTGCCGGCCGGATCGGCGGAGCCGGTATCGACGCCTGGAGGGCCGAGCCCATGGACGATCCTCGTTGGGCCGAGCTGGATAACGTGGTGCTCACCCCCCACAGCGCCCCCAATACTCATGGAGTGTGGAAGGCCAGCGGCGACATGGTCGCGGGCATCGTGCTCAAGACGCTCGAGGGCCAGCAGCCCGAGCAGCTCCTCAACCCCGAGGCGTGGGAAGACCGGCGGCAATAGGCCCGGGCACCGACAGCCGGGTCAGGGTGGCCGACCGCAAGGCGCCAGTCTGGGCCTGGACGGCGTAGAAGGCGGCCTCCCGCACCAGGCGCTGGGCCGGGTGGGACCGAGTCATGGCCCGGCCCCCAACCGCGGCCACCAGCGCCAGAGCGCTCCGCTGGGCCACGTCGAGGGCCCAGGCTCGCGCCGCCACCATGCCAGCCAGGTGCTCGGCCAGCCGGTCACCAGCCATCCCACCGTGGTCCGCCGGCCCAGCCACCGCCCCATGGCCAGTCTCGCCCGGACCAGCGGCGTCGACCGGCAGCGGGACGGTTGCCCCGGCCAGGGCGTCGGCCAGGCGGTAGCCGTGGTCCCGGCAACGCTCCAGTTCTCCGGTCAGAGCGGCCGCGGCATCGGCCACCTGGGGTGCTTCCCGAGCACGCTCGGCCAGCAGGGTGCAGCAGCGTCCGGCCAGGCCGAAGGCGGCCGCACTGGGCTGGGAGGTGGCCAGGCGGTCCCGCTGGCGCCAGGCGGCCAGCGGTTCCACGCCCAAGACGTCCTCATCGGCCACCCACAGCCGGTTGAAGGTGAGCCGCACGGTGGAGGTGGCCTGGAGCACGGCCAGTGACAGGGGCGCCGAGGGATGCACGGCGTCGCTGGCCCGCCCTTCGAGGCAGAACCAGACCAGGTGCTCGTCGCCGGTCGCCGCCACCACCAAGAAGACATCGGCCAATCCCCAGGAGGTGACGAACGGCGCCGTCCCATTCACCAGCCAGCCTCCGGCGACCGGCTCTGCCGTCACCGCCGCCGGCCCGGGCCGGCGCAGGTAGGCGAATGCCACACCGGCCAAGGCCTGGCCCTGACAGAGCCGCTCCAGCCAGCGCCGGCGCAGTCCTTCGTTGGTGCTGGCGGCCAGCAGGCGCACGGGCGAGTGGTGTTGGGCCCATACGAAGTAGGTAGCTCCGCAGGCTCCAGCCAGGGCCTCTTGTACCTGGCGCATGGCTGGTCCGGAGGCCTGGGACGGGCCCGGGCAGGCCAGGCCGTAGAGGCCTGCCCGGGCCAGCGCGTCCAAGCTCTCGCGGGGAACAAGGAGGGCCTGGTCGGTGTCCTCGGCCCGTGGGATCAGCAGATCCTCGGCCACTCGGCGTGCCGCCTCCACCGGTTCGGGGACCCTCACCCTGCCATTGTGGCCGACATCGACAGATGGGTGGGCCGAGGGCACTCAGCAGTCGAGTGTGACCCGGGCCGGATGGGTGTACACGTTGGCCCGGTCGCCGCGGACGAAGCCCATCAGAGTGATACCGAGGCGCTCGGCCGTGGACACGGCCAGGCTGGAGGGAGCCGACACGGCCACCATGACGGGGATTCCAGCCACGGCTGCTTTTTGCACCAGCTCGAAGCTGACCCGCCCGGAGAGGGTCAGCACCCGCTCGGACAACGGCAGCCCGCCAGCCAGGAGGGCTTGACCCACCAGCTTGTCGAGGGCGTTGTGGCGCCCGACATCCTCTCGGACCGAGAGCAGCGACCCGTCCCTGGCGAAGAGCCCGGCAGCGTGCAGCCCCCCTGTCCGGGAGAACAGGCGCTGGCCCTCTCGAAGGGAATCGGGAAGTCCGAGCAGCACCGATGCCGGCACGCTGGCGTTCTCTTGGGCGGCGAGGGGCGGGCAGCGCACCATGAGCTGCTCGAGCGTCGCCGTTCCGCAGATGCCGCAGCTGGCAGTGATGGAGAAGTTGCGCCGGATGGCGCTCTGGTCCACGGCTCGAGCCAGCCTGGTTGTGACCACGTTGAACCGCTGGGCCGGGTCCTTCAGATCGTCGCAGTAGTCGACGCCCCGCACCTCGTCGGCGGTGGTGATGATGCCCTCCGACAGCAAGAAGCCGGCGGCCAGCTCGAAGTCGTGCCCCGGTGTTCGCATGGTGGTCGTGACTGACAGCCCAGGCTGGCCGGGGCCGGCCACTCGAATCTCCATGGGCTCCTCGGTCACCACCTGGTCCCCCAGCTCCAGATGGCGTTCACCCCGCAGGGCGGTTACTCGGACGGGGGTGACGCCGGAACGCGGTGATCCCCCTCCCAACTGGCTCCTGGATGGACGCCCGGGGACGGCCAGACCCAGCCGGACCAGATCATCCGGCGTGTCCAGGTCGGCGAACGTGGCTTGGGTGGCCACGTCGCCCCACGCCTCCTCCCCCAGCCAGGTCACCGGGTGGCGCTCCAGCAGAGCCGCCATCGAAGATCGGCCGCGGGCCGCCGCTGGCGCGTCAGCCAAGGCTGTCGATGACAGGCGAGCGCACAGGGACTGGCCCTGGCCAGCCACCACCGGTACGACGGTGCCGTCTCCCGGCCAGGTGGCCAGCAGTCGCAGGAGCCCTTCGCTCAGCATGGGTAGGTCACAAGCCAGCACCAGGGCTGGGCCGTGGTGGCCCATGCGGCCGAGCTCATCGGCCGCCGCCGCCAGTGCCACCAGCGGCCCGTTCCCCGGTCGAGGCTCGGCCACGACAGGCAGTCCCGAGTGGCCCGGGCCGACTTCCAGGGCCACCGAGGCGACCTGGGCCAGCAACCGGCCGACTCGCCGAGCGCAGGTCTCACCCTCGATGACCAGGGTGGCCTTGTCGGTGCCCATACGGCGGCTGGCCCCACCGGTGAGCAGGATGCCGGCCACGCCGGCCACGGGAGCAAGGCCGGTCATCCACCTATTGTGTCGCGAGTGGTCGGGGGGGCTGAGAACCTGGGATCGGGACAGCCGGGAGAGCCGGACCAGATGGGGGACAGGTCCGTCCTGGCCGATCGCTATCGGCTGGGACCAGTGTTGGGCCGAGGGGGGATGGCAGTCGTCTTCGAGGGCGTCGACGACCGTCTTGATCGCCAGGTGGCGATCAAGGTGCTGAGGGCGGACCTGGCGGCTGACCCGGGATTGCGCAGCCGTTTCGAGGCGGAGGCCAGGTCGGCTGCTCGCCTGGTTCACCCCAACGTGGTGAGCGTGTTCGACACCGGGGAGAGCGGCGGACGCCCGTACATCGTCATGGAGCGCCTCTCGGGCGAGACCCTGGCCGACCTCATACGGGGGGGGCCGCTGGGAGAGGCCGAGGCAATGCGCCTGGGTGCCGAGGTGCTGGCTGGCCTGTCCGTGGCCCATGGCGCCGGCATCATCCATCGCGACATCAAGCCGGGGAACATCCTGGTGGCTGGGAACGGGTCGGTGAAGGTGGCCGACTTTGGGATTGCCAAGGGCCTCGAGCCCCGGCCGGGGCAATCCGCCGACCTCACTTCCACGACCATGCTGATCGGCACCCCGGCCTATCTGGCACCTGAGCGCCTGGCTGGACAGCCGGCCACCGTGGCCTGTGACCTGTGGGCGGTGGGGGCGGTGCTCTACGAGGCCCTGGCCGGGGTCAAGCCTTTTGTTGGGGCCACATCCCTGGCCGTGGCCGGCGCCATCCAGCACACCGATCCTGTCCGTCTTGACGAGCACCGTCCCGATGTCGGCTCAGCAGTGGTCGTCACCGTGACTCGGGCGCTGGCTCGCCGTCCCGAGGACCGTTTCGAGTCTGCCGCTCAGATGGCGGATGCCCTGGCCGGCAGGGGTCTGGGGGTCCCGGTGACCGCCGCCATCCCAGGGGTGGGAGGGCTTGATCCGACCGTGGTGCTGCCCGGGGACCCAGTGGCTGATCCAACCTCGCTGCTCCCTGGGGCGCCCAGAGTGGCCGTTGACCGGGTGGCCGTCACCCAGGAGGGCCGGCGGACGGGGGCCTCCCCCGCTCGACTCCCCCCCGGCGCACCCTCACGCCGGTCGAGGCGATCTCGGGCCCTGGTCATAGCGGTCCTGGTCCTGGCTGCGCTGGCCGCCGTGTTGGCAATCGCCCTGCCTTCCGCCACCCGTCCGGCCCACGCCCCCACCAGCCCGTCGACCACGTCAGCCGGCCACTCCACCACGCCCACCCCAATCACCAATATCCCCCCGCACAGTCAAACAACCAACAGCCTCACCACGACCAGTCAGGCGACCACGACCAGCCTTGTCACCACCAGCACCGTCGCCACGACGACCATTCCCGCCGCCCCTGGCGGCCACGGCAAGGGCCCCGGCCATGGGGGGGGCAAGGGCGGCTAGCCGTCACTTGAACCAGATGCGCTGGTACTCCCGGCTCTGCCGGTGCAGCAGCAGGGTTATGAGGGCGATATCGAACATCAGGTTGAGCAGGCCGAAGCCGAACAGGCCACCGCCGCTGAGCAGCGGGACGGCCAGCAGGGCAACCGCCGAGATTACGCCGGTCAGGTAGCCCCACTTGCGCTCGTTGGCGATGCCGTAGGCTCCCACTGCCTGTGCCACTGCCAGCACCAGGGCCACCGGGACCAGGAATGCGCCCAGCAGGATGCTTATGGCGGCGTTGAGATAGAGCAGGAGCACTCCGATCTGCAGGGTTTGGGGCTGCGTGCGGTTGAGCCACTGCCGTCGCTCCATGGCCTCAGTCTGCCACCAGTGCCGGGGCGGTGGCAGTCCTGGCCGCCAGCTGTCCGCAGGCGGCGTCGATGTCAGTGCCCCGGTTGCGGCGCACGGTGGCGTTGACTCCATGGTCAGCCAGGGCGCGGGCGAAGGCCCTGATGCCGTCGGGCGGGGTGGCCACCGTTGGCCAGCCGGGGGTGGCGTTGAGCGGGATCAGATTCACATGGGCGTGGAGGGGACGGGCCCAGTCGGCCAATTGGGCGGCGTCCGAGGCTGAGTCATTGACCTGGTCGATCAGGGCCCACTCGAAGGACAGGCGCCGACCGGTGGCCTCTCGCCACGTGTGGCAGGCATCCATCAGGCTGGCCAGGGGCCAACGCCGGTTGAGCGGGACCAACCGGTCACGCAGGGCGTCGTTGGCGGCGTGCAGGGATACCGCCAGGCCAACCGGCAGGGCCTTGGTGGCCAGGCTGCGGATCCCGGGAACCACACCGACGGTGGAAACGGTGAGGTGGCGGGCCGACAGACCCAGGTCGGTGTGCAGGCGCTCGATCGCGCCCCAGACCCTGGGAAAGTTGGCCAGCGGCTCACCCATGCCCATGAAGACCACGTTGGTGAGGCGCCGGGGAGGTTGCCCGTGGCGGCAGGACCGGGCCGCCGCCACCACCTGCTCCACGATCTCGCCGGTGCTCAGGTGCCGGGTGAAGCCCGCTTGCCCGGTGGCGCAAAAGCCACAGCCCATCGCACATCCGGCCTGGGTGGACACGCACACTGTGGAGCGGTCCGGATAGTGCATGAGGACCGTCTCGACCATGGCACCTCCGCTCAGTGACCACAGCCATTTGAGAGTGCGGCCCTGGTCGGTGAGGGTCTCGCTCGACAGGCCAAGGGAGGGTGCCAGAGCCGGCTCGGTGGACAAACGGGCCCGCAGCACCTGGGGCAGCTCGGTCAGCTCCGCCGGCTCGGCCAGTCGGGCGTACAGGCCGTGCCAGAGTTGGGACACCCGGTACTGCGGTTGGTCGGCCAGCAGCTCGGTCACCTCCCGCCGGTCCAGGTCGTATCGCCGGCCGGGCGCATCGGGGGCAGCGTGCGCCGTCCCGGCTGGCTCTTTCATACCGCCGTATTCTACGTGCCCTCCAGAGCCCCCTATGGCTCCGACCGGTAACATCGCCTCGATGGCCGAGCGCTCTGCCTCCACCGCTGACTCCGGCCAGGCTGGCGTCACTTCGCGCCCTGGCCGGTCGGCACCGACTGGAACCGACATAGCTGGTGACTCGTCTTCTCAGGGTAGGTCAGGCGGCGGCAGCCGTCCCTTTGCCGAGGGGCCTCATGAGCGCCACCATCGAGACATCCAGGGGGGTGCGGCCCGAGCGGCGGTGTTTGGGATCAGCGACGGGCTGGTCTCCAACGTGTCGCTGATCCTGGGGGTGGCAGGAGCCCATCCGGCCGGCGGGGTGATCCGCCTGGCCGGCCTGGCCGGCCTGGTCGGGGGCGCCTGTTCCATGGCGGCCGGCGAGTACGTCTCCATGCGGGCTCAGAGCGAGCTGTTCCAGCGCGAGTTGGACATCGAGCGCCGGGAGATCCGCCGCCATCCCCAGGCAGAGCGCCGAGAGCTGGCCAAGATCTACGAGGATCGAGGGGTTGCGCCAGACCGGGCCAAGGAGTTGGCGGCGGCCATGATGACCGACCCCGAGCTGGCCCTGGAGACCCACGCCCGAGAGGAGCTGGGCATCGACCCGGGCTCCCTCGGATCACCGGTGAAGGCGGCTGCGTCATCCTTCGCCTCCTTCGCCCTGGGCGCAGCCATACCCCTGGTGCCGTGGTTCATCACCGCCGGTATGGTTGGCGTGCTGGCCTCGGTGGTGGTGAGCGCCCTGGCTGCCCTGGCGGTGGGGGCCAGCCTGTCCGCCTTCACCGGCCGGTCCTGGCTGCGTTCGTCCCTGCGCCAGCTGGCCATCTCGGCGGGAGCCGCGGCGGTGACCTTTGGTGTGGGCAGTGCGGTGGGTGTCTCGGGCGCCGGCTGACGGCGGGCTGCTCGAGTCTCGGCTAGGCGGGGGCCAGGTCGGCCACATAAGCCCGGTCCACATGGTCGACGGTGAACCCCAGTACCTGGTAGAGGCGAACGGCGGGGGCGTTGCTCGAGTCCACGTAGAGCATGGCCACCTCCAGGCCGGCATCAGCCAGCCAGGCCAACCCGGCCAGGAGGAGGCGCCGGCCCAGGCCCTGGCCCTGGAAGTCGGGGTCCACGGCGATGACGTAGATCTCGCCCAGAGCAGGTCGGTGGTCGGCGTGAACCTTGGTCCAGCAGAAGCCGGCCAACCGGGTCTGCTGGCCGGATCGCCCATCGGGCGGGACGGCGCGCTCGTGGAGAAGGAAGCCCTCGGCGTCGAACCACGGCTCACGCTCGCGCCTCTCCAGGGTGGCGAGGTCCCAGTTGCCCTGCTCCGGATGCCAGGCAAAGGCCCGGTTGTTGACCTCCAGCCAGCGCCGCTCGTCCTCACCGGGGCGAAAGGCCCTGACCTTAAGGCCATCATCTTCCACCTCGATCGGCAGGGGTCTTCGCATCTGGAGCAGGTCGCGGCCCCGGGACAACCCATTGGCGGCGGCCATGGCGTCGTGGTCCGGCCCAGGCTTTGGCACCCACAGGTGTACGTGACCACCGCCTTGGAGACGCACCTCGTCCAGGGCAGCCCGCAACAGGTCGGCACCGATGGTGCTTTCCGGCGCCCGGTGGTGGGGGTCGACCACGAATTCCACCGCCCAGCTGTTGGCCCCCCGTAGGAGCTGGGCGTACCCGACGGGGTGCCCATGGCCGGGCTCCCAGGCAACGAACCCGGCCAGGCCGGTCCGCCGGCCCTCGACCAGGTCCAGCCACTGGTGCTCACCCAGAGGCAGGTGGCCATCGGCCAGGGCGGCCAGATGCAGCAGCTCGGAGACGGCGGCTATGTCCGCCTCGCCCATCCGCCGCTTGACCTCGACCTGGTGCACCGGCACCGAGGGTAGTGTTCGGCATCGGGTACCTGGCGTACCGGTAGCCTGCGGCAGTGGCCCGGCCCCGCAGCCCGGCCGGGCGGGCGCGGGAGGCAACCGCCCGCCTGGCCATCGAGTACCCCGGTACCGCTGACCAGCTCTGTGCCCTGGTCCACCAGAACCCCTTCCAACTCTTGGTGGCGACGATACTGTCGGCCCAGTGCAGCGATGAGCGGGTGAACCAGGTCACGCCGTCGTTGTTCGGCGCCTATCCGGGCCCGGCCGCGCTGGCCGGGGCCGACACCGCAGAGTTGGAGGCCCTGATCCGGCCCACTGGCTTCTTTCGGGCCAAGGCGCGCAACTTGAAGGGCATGGCGGCGGCCCTGGAAGGCCGCTTCGGCGGCCAGGTGCCGACCTCCATGGTGGACCTCACCAGCCTCCCGGGGGTGGGGCGCAAGACGGCCAACGTGGTCCGCAGCGTGGCCCACGGGTTGCCCGGCCTGCCGGTGGACACCCACGTGGGGCGGATCAGCCGTCGGTTGGGCCTGACCACCGCAGTCGACCCGGTACAGGTGGAGGCCGATCTGGGTGCCGTGGTCCGTCCCGCAGAGCGCGGTGGGTTGAGCCTGCGGATGATCCTCCACGGGCGCCAGGTGTGCCGAGCTCGCGTCCCCCGGTGTGGCAACTGCCTGCTCAACGACTTCTGCCCAACCGCGCCGAGGACTCTCGGCGTACCAACTACCCGCACGCCGCGGTTATGATGGTCACCGGAACCGGTTCCCGCCATCTGGTTCCTCGAGAGCAGGGCCAGGACCCGCCGTCCGGCCTGCTCCGTCAACGGCGCCCAAATGGGCGCCGTTGACGCGTCCAGGCCCTTATGTCTGGTTTCTCACCGTACGCACCAGGCGGCGATGGGCATCGACCAGGGCCCGCTCGACCGCGTAGAGCTCTGCCGCCACCTCGTCGGCATCTGCGCCGGCGTAGGCATCGGCGATGGCGGTGACCCGGCGAGTCAACTCGTCCAGGCCGGTGGCCAGCGAGGACAGCTCGGCAGCTCGGGGGTTCATCAGGGAAAGATTAGGATGGCCGACCCATGCTCAAACGACTCGACCTGAGGGGGGCTGAACGTCCTGGTGCCCGGCTGCCCCGCCCAGAGATGGGTCGCCCGGGAAGCGGGCCAGGGATGAGAGGCAAGGAGCTCCCGGTTGCCGCGGTGGAAGCCATCGTGGCGGACGTGGCGGAGCGAGGTGACGCGGCGGTGCGAGAGTACACCGCCCGCTTTGATCGGGCGGAGGTGGATGACCTGCGAGTGCCGGCAGGAGATCTGGCCACCGCCCTGGACCGCATCCCGTTGGCCCTCCGTCAGGCCCTGGAGGCGTCTGCGGACGCCATCGAGGCCCATCACCGCCACCAGGTGACTCAGGTTGGCCCCACCGAGCGGGACGGGCTGAGGGTGGCGACCATGCGCCGCCCAGTGGATCGGGCCGGGCTGTATGTCCCGGGGGGGCGGGCCTGCTACCCGTCGACGGTGCTCATGACTGCTATTCCGGCTCAGGTGGCGGGGGTGGGCGAGCTGGCCCTGTGCGTGCCACCCGGCCCGGATGGCAGGGTGGCCATCCCCACCCTGGCGGCGGCCGCCCTGGCCGGGGTGGAGGAGGTCTACCGGGTGGGGGGGGCCCAGGCAGTGGCGGCCCTGGCCTACGGGACTGAGACCATCCGCCGGGTGGACGTGATCGCCGGGCCCGGGAACATCTACGTCTCTCTGGCCATGCGCCAAGTGGCCGGGGTGGTTGGTGTCCCCGCCTCGTTCGCTGGACCGTCCGAGGTGGTGGTGGTGGCCGATGCCAGTACGCCGGCGGACTGGGCGGCGGTGGACCTCATCGTGGAAGCCGAGCATGGCCCGGACGGGTTGGCCTGGCTGGTCACCTGGTCCGAGGAGGTGGCCGACGCCGTCTGCGAGGCGGTGGACCGGATGGTGGCGGCATCCTCCCGTCGGGGCGAGATCGAGGCGACCCTGGCCGAGGGGGGCCATGCCGTGGTGGTGGACGGCCCCGAGGCGGCCATGGAGGTGGCCAACTCCATCGCCCCTGAGCACCTCCAACTGATGGTCGGCGACCCGGAGGCTCTGCTGGGCCTGGTGCGCCACGCCGGGGCCGTGTTCACCGGCCCCTTTGCCCCGGCCAGCGTGGGCGACTACCTGGCCGGTCCCAGCCACGTGCTGCCCACTTGGGGGTCTGCCCGCTTTGCCAGCGCCCTGGGTATCGAGGACTTCCAAAGGCGGATCCACGTGATCTCTCTGGATGGTGCCGCCCTGGCCAAGGTGGCGCCCTACGTGGAGGCCATCGCCGAGGCCGAGGGACTGACCGCCCACGCCGAGTCGGTTCGCATGCGGGCGATACCGGTCGGGAGCGCCGGGTGATCGCACCTCGGGCCGATCTGGCCCTGATGGCCGGCTACCACTCTCCCCGGGTCGAGGTGGCCGTGCGCCTCAACGTCAACGAGTCGCCCCTACCCCCGCCAGCCGAGTGGCTGGAAGCGCTTCGCACCGAGCTGGGCCAGGTCGACTTCCACCGCTATCCCGATCGCCGGGCCTGGGAGCTGCGAACGGCACTGGGCCGCTTCCATGGCGTCGGCCCGGAGCAGATCTTCGCGGCCAACGGGTCCAACGAGGTGCTCCAGAGCCTGCTGCTGGCCTTTGGCGGTCCGGGCCGGGCGGCGGCGGTGTTCGAGCCCACCTACGCCCTGCACTCGCACATCGCCCGGATCACGGGCACGGCGGTGGCCACCGGTGAGCGGGACCAGGACTTTGCCATTGATCTGTCCGAGGTCTCCCGAGTGGTGTCCGAGGCCCAACCGGCGCTCACCTTCATGTGCTCTCCCAACAACCCCACCGGTCGGGCCGACCCTGCCGAGGTCACCGAGGCGGTGCTCGACCTGGCACCCGGCCTGGTGGTGGTGGACGAGGCCTACGGCCAGTTCTCCCGCTGGTCGGCGCTGTCCCTGGTCGCCCACGGCGCAGGAGGTGGAAATGGCCGGCCGTCCAGCGACCGGCTGGTTGTCGTGCGCACCTTCTCCAAGACCTGGTCCATGGCTGGCGTCCGCCTGGGCTACCTGATCGGCCCGGCCGCGGTGGTGGGCGCCCTCGAGCAGGTGGCCCTTCCCTATCATCTCGACTCGGTCAAGCAGGTGGCCGGGAGACTGGCCCTGGACTACCAGGCGGAGATGCAGGCCCGGGTGGCCCTGCTGGTCGAGGAGCGGGGCCGGCTGTCCTGCGCTCTCGGCCAGATGGAGGTGGACGCCTGGCCGTCCGAGGCCAACTTCATCATGTTCCGACCCCGCCGACGGGAGGGCTCGGAGGTGTGGAGCGAGCTGGTGGAGCGCTCGGTGCTGGTCCGGGACTGCAGCTCCTGGCCCCGCCTGGCGGGCTGCCTGCGGGTGACGGTGGGCACTCCTGGCGAGAACACCGCCTTCCTGGCCGCCCTGGCCGAGGTACTGGAACTGTGACCACGCCACTCACCCCGTCGGCTCCCCGGCGATCGGTGCGCCGGCGCCAGACCAGGGAGACCGCCATCGAGGTGAGCCTGGCCCTGGACGGCGCCGGCACCTCGCAGGTGACCACCGGGCTGCCGTTCTTCGACCACATGCTGGCCCAGCTGGGACGCCATGGCGGCTTCGACCTGGAGCTGTCGGCCACTGGCGACCTGGAGGTGGATGCACATCACACGGTGGAGGACACCGGCATCGTGGTGGGCGAGGCCCTGGAGGAGGCCCTGGGCGACAAGGCCGGCGTGCGGCGGTTCGCGTCCATTGCCCTACCCCTGGACGAGGCCCTTATCGAGGTGGCCCTGGATCTGTCAGGGCGTGCCTATCTCGCCTATCAGGTGGAGCTGGCGGGCGATGCCGTGCCCCTCGGCCAGCCCAGCTTCGAACCCCAGCTGGCCGAGGAGTTCTGGCGGGCGTTCGCCACCGCGGCTGGCATCACCCTCCACATCCGCCAGCGCAGCGGGCGCAATACCCACCATATCCTGGAGGCATCCTTCAAGGCAGTGGCTCGGGCTCTGCGGGACGCGGTGCAAGTCGAGGGCGGGGGAGTGCCATCGACCAAGGGCGCCCTCTAAGACGTGATCGCAGTGCTCGACTACGGGATCGGTAACCTCCGGTCCGCCCAGAAGGCCCTGCAGCGGGTGGGGGGCGACGCCGTGCTGGTCACCGAGCCAGCGGCGGCCAAGGGTGCCGATGGAGTGGTCCTGCCTGGAGTCGGGGCCTTCGGGCCCTGCATGGCCGCCCTGCGGGAGTCCGGTCTGGACCAGGTGGCCCTGGAGGCCATCGACACCGGCCTGCCCTTCATCGGCATCTGCGTGGGCCTGCAGGTTCTCTACGAGAAGTCACAAGAAGCTCCCGACATGTCTGGCCTGGGTGTCCTGCCCGGCACGGTGAAGACCTTGCCGGCGGGGGTCAAGCGGCCCCAGATGCAGTGGAACCGACTGCAGCCAACACCGGTGCCCAGCCAGGGCCTGCTGGCCGGGTTGGGGCCCGAGGCCTGGGTCTACTTCGTGCATTCCTACGCGGTGGAGGTGTCGGCCGACACTGAGACATCGGCCCACATCGTGGCCACCTGCGATTATGGCGGTCCGGTAGTGGCCGCCGTGGAGCGCGACCGGCTGTGGGCCACCCAGTTCCACCCCGAGAAGTCGGGGCCGGTGGGCCTGGCCGTGCTGGCCAATTTTGTGCGGGTCTGCCAAGGCCCATGATGGACCTCTACCCGGCCATCGACATCCGCGCCGGGCGCAGTGTGCGTCTCCTCCGGGGCGACTACGCCAGGGAGACTGTCTACGGGGATCCGGTGGACACGGCGGCCGAACTGGTTGCTGCCGGCGCCTGCTGGCTGCACTTGGTCGACCTGGACGCGGCCCGGACCGGCCAGCCGGCCAACCGAGCCACGGTGACCGCCATAACCGCCGCAGTGGCCGTCCCGGTCCAGGTCGGCGGGGGAGTGCGGGACGAGGCTGGGGCCGAGATGCTCCTGGAAGCCGGGGTGGCCCGGGTGGTGCTGGGAACGGCGGCGGTGGAGCACCCGGAACTGGTGGTCGCCCTGGCCAGGCGTCACCCCGGCCGCGTGGCGATCAGCCTGGACCATCGGGATGGCCAGGTGGCGGTGCGGGGCTGGCTGGAGGGCTCAGGCCACTCCCTGGCCGAGGCCCTGGGCCGGGCGGAGGCGGCTGGGGTGGCGGCGGTGGTGGTCACCGACATTGCCAGGGACGGCACCCTGGCCGGCCCCGACCTCGACGGGCTGGCATCGGCCCTGGCTGGAACCACCATCTCGGTGATTGCCTCCGGGGGCGTGGGTTGCACGGCCGACGTGGTGGCCCTGTCCGCCCTGCAGGCCGGCGGTCATCGACTGGCGGGAGCCATCGTGGGCAAGGCCATCCACGACGGGCGCATCGACATGAAGGAGGCTCTGGCCGCGTGCGCAGCGTCCGGGTGATCCCCTGCTTGGATGTGGATGCCGGCCGGGTGGTCAAGGGCGTCAATTTCGAGGGGCTGCGGGATGCCGGTGACCCGGCCGAGATGGCGGCTCGGTACGACCAGGAGGGGGCCGACGAGGTGGTGTTCCTGGACATCACCGCCTCCTCTGACCAACGGGCCACCATGGTCGAGGTGGTCACCCGGGCAGCCGAGGAGGTGTTCATCCCCCTCACCGTGGGGGGTGGGGTGCGCAGCGTCGATGATGCCCGGCGCCTGCTGCGGGCCGGAGCCGACAAGGTGGGGGTCAACACCGCGGCGGTGGCCCGACCGGCCCTGGTGCGTGAGCTAGCCGGAGAGTTCGGGGCCCAGTGCGTGGTCGTGGCCATAGATGCCCGAAAGAAGTCTCAGATCTTCGAGGTTCACACCCACGGCGGACGCACGGCCACCGGGCTGGATGTTCGGGCCTGGGCCGAGCAGTGTGAGCGGCTGGGGGCCGGCGAGGTGCTCCTCACCTCCATGGACCGGGACGGGACCCGGTCGGGCTACGACCTGGACCTGACCCGGGCGGTGGTCGACGCCTGCGGCGTGCCGGTGGTGGCCAGCGGGGGGGTGGGAACCCTCGATCATCTGGTGGAGGCAGCCACCGTGGGCCGCGCCGATGCCGTGCTGGCAGCGTCGATCTTCCACTACGGCCAGCACACGGTGGCCGAGGCCAAGGCCTACCTGGCGGCTCACGGGGTGATCGTGCGCCCAGCGGCCAATTCCGGTCCTGCTCCAGGCAGTACCGTTCGACCGTGATCTCTCCCGCTCCCATTCCCGAAGGATCTGCGAAGGCGCCGGCCGCGGCGCGACACCCGTTGGTGGGCACACGCCTGGAGGTGCGAGAGAGCGATATTTCGAAAATTGCCTTCAACGACGACGGGTTGGTGCCCGCCATCATCCAGGATCGGGCCAGCGGGGAGGTTCTCATGCTGGGGTGGATGGACGAGACCGCCCTGCGGCGCACGCTGACCAGCGGACGGAGCTGGTTCTGGAGTCGCAGCCGGCGGGAGTACTGGTGCAAGGGGGAGACCTCCGGCAATCGGCAGTGGGTGCGGGCCGCCTCCTACGACTGTGACGGGGACACCGTGCTGGTGGTGGTCGACCAGGAGGGCGAGGGGGCCTGCCACACCGGGCAGTTCAGCTGCTTCTACCGGGCCTTCGGTGACAGTGGCGTCGGGGAGCACGGTGTCGGGGAGCACGGTGTCGGGGAGTAGCGCAGCCTTCCGGGCGTTGGCCACCCAGCACACGGTGGTGCCGGTCTGGCGGGAGCTGTCGGCCGACACCCTCACCCCGGTGGCCGCCTTTCTTCGAGTGGTCGGGGAGAGCCCAGGCTTCCTGCTGGAATCGGTGGAGGGCGGCGAGCGCTGGGGCCGCTTCTCGTTCGTGGGTCGCCGCCCGTCGGCCACCATCGTGGCCAGAGGGACCGAGCTGTCGGTGGAGGGCCGCCTGCGGGGGGCGGTGCCGCTCGACCGCGGGGTGCTGGAGGCCCTGGAGGCCATCCTGGGCGCCTACCGATCTCCCGTCATGGCCGAGCTGCCGCCGCTCCACGGCGGGGTGGTGGGCTATCTCGGCTACGACGTGGTCCGTGAGGTCGAGCATTTGCCGGATGCGCCTCCCGACGACCAGGGCCATCCTGACGCGGTGCTGTCGGTCATCGGGCAGCTGGCTGCCTTTGACCACTGGCGCCAGCGGGTCTACCTGGTGGACAACGTGGTGATCGAGCCGGGCTGGGGCGCCGGCCAGCTCGACCAGGCGTGGTTGCAGGCCATGGACCGGCTGGATGAGCTGGCTTTGGACCTGGCCCAGCCGGGCCAGGCGGAGCCCCTGGCCGAACCACCCCGTGCTGGGGAGGACCTGCCGTCAGTACGTCGCAGCATGTCCAGCTCGCAATACCGGGCTGGGGTGGATGTGGTCAAGGACCACATCGTGGCTGGCGATGCGTTCCAGGTGGTGCTGGCCCAGCGTTTCGACCTCGACCTGGAGGCAGCCCCCTTTGACGTCTATCGGGTGCTGCGCCAGGTCAACCCCAGCCCCTACATGTACTTCCTGCGCCACCCTTCGGTGACCGTGGTCGGCTCCTCGCCCGAGCCCATGGTCACCCTTCGAGACCAGGTGGTGGTCTCCCGGCCCATTGCCGGTACCCGGCGTCGGGGAGGGACCGAGGAGGAGGACCGTAGGCTGGGCGGTGAGCTGGCCGAGGATCCCAAGGAGGTGGCCGAGCACATCATGCTGGTCGATCTGGCCCGTAACGACGTGGGTCGGGTGGTGTCCTATGGCTCCGAGAAGGTGGACGAGCTGATGACCCTGGAGCGCTACAGCCACGTCATGCACATGACCTCCCAGGTATCGGGGCACCTGGCCCCTGGACGCACCCCGGTGGACGTGCTGCGGGCCACCCTGCCGGCAGGCACGGTCTCGGGCGCACCCAAGGTGAGGGCCATGGAGATCATCGACTCCTTGGAGCCGACCCGGAGGGGGCCTTATGCGGGGGTGGTGGGATATTTTGACTTCTCCGGGAACCTGGACACGGCCATTGCCATCCGCACCATGGTGGTGGGGCCCGACGGGAGCGCCTCGGTCCAGGCCGGGGCTGGGCTGGTGGCCGACAGCGACCCGGCCGCCGAGGACCAGGAATGCCAGTACAAGGCGGCTGCCCTGCTGGCCGCCGTCCCCGGCGCCCGGCGCATGACGGCCGCCCGGACCGTGCTGGCCGGGGCGGGAACCGCGCTGACCAGCGGAGCGCAGCGGTGACGGGCGAGCGTGGCACCGAGGTGGCCGCCGAGTACGCCGCCTTGCGAACCGGTGCGGGCGCCCACTGGCTGGCCCGTGACGTGGTCCGGATCACCGGGCCGGACACCATCTCCTACCTGCAGGGCCAGCTCAGCCAGGATGTGACCGGCCTGGGGGTGGGCTCTACGGCGGAGTCGCTGATTCTGTCTCCCCAGGGCAAGATCGATGCCTTGGTGAGGGTGACCCGTACCGGCGAGAACGAGGTTGTCCTGGACACCGGGGCCGGATGGGGAGAGGCGGTGGCGGCGCGTCTGGTGCGATTTCGCATGCGGGTCAAGGTGGAGGTGACAGCCCTGGACTGGCGTTGCCTGGCCGTGCGCGGCCCGGCCGCTGGCCTTGCGGGGGAGGCCCGTGGCGAAGACGGTGGCGGCGTCGTCGACCCCTCGGCCGGTGCGGGCAGGGGCTGGTTGATCCTGCCGAGCCGGTGGTCGGGGGTGGCCGGCTACGACATCCTGGGTGACGAGCCAGAGGTGCCGGCCGGGGTGCGCCTGTGTGGCGACCAGGCGTGGGAGGCAGTGCGGGTGGAGGCCGGCGTGGCCCAGATGGGCTCGGAGCTGACCGAGCGGACCATCCCAGCCGAGACCAACCTGGTCGGGGCCGCGGTGAGCTTCACCAAGGGCTGCTTCACCGGCCAGGAACTGGTGGCCCGCATCGAGGCCAGGGGGAACCGGGTTCCTCGCCACCTCCGGGGCGTGGTGGTGGACAGCGATCAGGTGCCACCGGTGGGGGCGGAGCTGCGATTGGTTGCCTCAGGGGCCGGTGGGGCTGAGGCCGGTGGGGCTGAGGCCGGTGGGCCGGGGGTTGGCGGACCGGATGTCGGCGGACCGGATGTCGGCGGACCGGGGGTGGGTGGCAAAGTGGTGGGCTCCCTCACCAGCGTGGCCTGGTCGCCAGGGTTCGGAGCACCTGTCGCCCTGGCCTTCGTGCGCCGGGAGGTCGACCCGCCGAGCGAGGTCACGCTGTCATGGGAGGGCGCGGTGGTACCCGCCCGGGTGGAAGCGCTGCCGCTCCAGGTGACGGTGGGTTGAGCTGCGGGCGACGCCGAGCCTGGATGGCTGGCCGTTCGGGACGGCATGTCTTTTGTGATCGATGGTTACATGGCTCACTGGGTGGTCAAAAATAACTAACCGGGTGGCTCTCCGCGGCCGGCATTACCCTGTGCGGGTGCCTTGCATCGGTGTGTGCGGCTGCCGCAGGGGGCGCCGGAGCGGTTCCGGCGGTGGCGGGAGTCGCGGGGTGGGCGCCGGACTGGGCATGGCGTTCGTGTGCCTGGTGTCAGCCGGGTGCGTCAGTGGCACGGTGGCTGCACTGCCGGCCCCGCCCACCACACTGGCCCCTTTGACCACGACCACCATCCCGGCCGGCCAGCCCATCAACCTTGCGTCGGTACCGGGCACGACACTGGCTCCCAAGGTGGTCCTGGGCCCGGGCACGGCCACCCTGTCAGGAACGGTCACCGGTCCTGGGGGGGCGGCCGCACCACCAGGGCCCGCAGGACCGCCGGCCGCCGGCCGTGGCGTCGCACCTCCGAGGCCGCCCACCAACGCTTCGGGCGGCAATGCGCCCATCCCGGGCGCGAGAGTGGAGATCGAGCGCTTCGTTGGGTCTGCTGAGGCCACTACCGAGGTGAGCGCTGGAGCAGACGGCTCGTGGACGCTGCCCCACGTGTTGGGTGGTCGCTACCGTGTCCGGGCCTGGCGGGCGCCCAACCTGGCCCAGGTCCAACCCGACCTCCTTTTCGTTCCCGACGGTCAGGCCCAGAAGGTCGACCTCAACGTCAATCTCTACTCCGGCTACGCCGTCACATCGTCGCTGGGGCTGCCGTTCGTCGGCCAGCCGGCTGCCCTGGCGGTGGACATCACCAGCCAGTCGGTGGACACCATGGGGGTGGTGCGGGCGGTGCCGCTGGCCGGCTCCAGTGTGACCCTGATGGCTTCGGCCCAGTGGCAGGTGACGTCGGCCAACCCAGTGACTACCGATGGCTCGGGTCAGGCCACTTGGCAACTGACCTGCCTGACGCCCGGCGTCCAGTCCCTGGCGGTGGTGCCTGACGGCGTCACCATCCTGGCCCTGTCCGTCCCGGCCTGCCTCGGGGCCCCGCCTCCTACGGCGGCACCCACCACCACTTTGCCGAGCACTCCGACCACGCCCCCGGGCCAGCCATCCACCACCGCTCCGGGGCCGCCGACCACCTAGACGCCAGCGCCCCGGGGCGGCGGTGGGCTCGCGCTCGCCAGGGTCCGGCTCGAGCTCGCCAGACTGCGGGCTCGCGCTGCCAGGGTCCGGCTCGAGCTCGCCTGGCTCGAGCGCTGGTCGGCGAACTCGAGGGCATTCTCGATGAGGTTGGCCAGCACCTGGGCCAGGCGGTCGGGATCGGCACTGGCCCACAGATCTGGGGCCTCGGACACCTGGATTGCCATCTCCAGCCTGGCTTGGTCAGACACCGGGCGAAATCCCTCTGTGGTGTCAGCCACGACATCGCCCACCTCCACCCGGCGAAGGTCAAGGGAGAAGCGCCGAGCGTCCAGCCCGCCAGCTCGAGGCCCCGGGCGGCATCGGTGGCCAGGAGGACCCGGAAACCGTCGGCCTGCAGATAGAGGCCAACCAGGTCGGCGATGTTGGGATCGTCCTCCACCACGACGATGGTGTTGGGGACCGTAGCCGGCATCCACGGCCTCGCGGTGACGGCGGAGATCGACCGACCCGTCCGAACTGACACAGCTTCGAGGAGCTGCCACTCCTCCTCGGTGAGTGAGATCTGCGTACGAAGCACGATGCAACGAAACATCAGTGGTCAGGAGATCGGCCTCTCCGTCCGTCGCATTCGCACCGGTAGGCTCCCGCCCATGGTCGCGTCGCCCTACAGGTCTCCAAGCGTCACTGTTGGCGGGGCTGGCAATGTCGGGGTTGGCAATGTCGGGGCTGGCATTGTCGGGGGGGTGCTTGGCCGTATCCTCGCCTCCCACCGGGTGGCCGCCGGCCGGCGTAGGCAAGACGTGGGCCCGCTGGTGGAGCGAGCCCACCAGAGCCCCCCGCCCCGTCCGTTCGTCGCCGCCCTCCGGGATACCACCGCGATGGCGGTCATCGCCGAGATCAAGCGGCGATCTCCGTCCAAGGGCATTCTCGACATGGGCCTGGACCCGGCGAACGCTGCCCGCTCGTACGCCGACGGGGGAGCCGCCTGCCTGTCCGTGCTGACCGACACCGAATTCTTCGGGGGGTCACCGGAGGACTTGGCACTGGCCCGAGCCGCGGTGGGTATCCCGGTCCTGCGCAAGGACTTCACCGTCTGCGAGGCCGATGTCTGCGACGCCCGGATCATGGGGGCGGACGCCGTCCTGCTCATCGTGGCGGCACTGTCGGACGCGGAGCTGGCTCGGCTGTCGGCGTTGGCCGACGAGCTGAGCCTGGCCGCCCTGGTTGAGGTCCACGACCTGGTCGAGCTGGAGCGGGCCATGGCCACCGGCCCGGCCCTGGTGGGCATCAACCAGCGAGATCTGGTGACTTTCGAGGTCCACCGGAACCGAGCGTGCCAACTGGCGTCAATGCTGCCCGATCAGGTGGTCAAGGTGGCGGAGTCGGGCATTCACGGTGCCGACGATGTGGTCCGGCTGGCCGACGCCGGCTTCGACGCGGTGCTGGTCGGAGAAGCACTCGTGCGAGCACCTGACCGGGCAGTCGCCGTGCAGGAATTGCGAGCGGCGGGTGCGAGTCATCTACGCGGCGTGAAGACGGCTCAGGGTGTCGAGGCAGCTCAGGGTGTCAAGGCAGTGAGGTCATCGTGTTCGTGAAGGTCTGTGGCATCACCAATGAAGAGGATGCCCTGTTGGCGGTGGCTCTGGGCGCCGATGCGGTGGGGTTCATCTTTGCCCCGTCCCCCCGCCAGATCACACCCCTCTTGGCGGGTGATATCACCCGCCGGCTGCCACCAGAGATCCTCACCGTCGGGGTGTTCCGGGACGAGGTCCCGGCGCGAGTGACCCAGGTGGTCAACGAGCTGGGCCTCAAGGCGGCCCAGCTCCATGGCAGCGAGTCGGTGGAGGACTTTCGCTGGGTGAGTGACAGGGTTCCCATCACCATCAAGGCATTCCAGGCCGGGCATCCGGCCATGGCCCGCGCCCTCGCCTACCGCGCTGACATGGTCCTGCTGGATGCCCCATCACCGGGGTCCGGCCAGGTCTTCGACTGGCGCCTGGCCGAGACGGCGACTGGTATCCCCCGCCTGATCCTGGCCGGGGGGCTCAATCCCGGCAATGTGGCCGACGCCATCTCCAGCGTGCATCCGTGGGGGGTCGACGTGGTCACCGGCGTCGAGGTCAGCCCCGGCCACAAGGACCCGCATCTCCTGCGGACCTTCATCGCGGCGGCCAAGGCAGCCGCGCCGCCCGGCTACGAGGGCGAGGGAGTCGGGCCCTACAACTGGCAGGACGAAATCTGATGCCCGGAGCTGGCCCAGGCGGCTCTGGCCCAGCCGGCTCGGTCCCGGCCCAGTCTGGCCCGACCGGGGCTGCCAGCCCGAGGCAGACGGCGGTCATGGGTCAGCCGAGCCCAGAGGGACGCTTCGGTGAGTTCGGGGGTCGCTTCGTGCCCGAGTCGCTGGTACCGGCGTGCCAGGAGTTGGATGTCGCCTTTCGCTCGGCGTGGTCCGACCCCGCCTTCAAGTCCGAGTACCAGGCCATCCTGCGCGATTACGCCGGGCGCCCGACTCCGGTTACCGAGTGCCACCGGCTGTCCGAGCGGCTCGGGCTACGGATCTTGCTGAAGCGAGAGGACCTCACCCACACCGGCTCCCACAAGATCAACAACGTAGTGGGCCAGGCCCTGCTCACCCGGGCCATGGGTAAGCAGCGCCTGCTGGCCGAGACCGGCGCCGGCCAGCATGGGGTGGCCACCGCCACCGCGGCCGCCCTGTTCGGGATGGAATGCGTGGTCTACATGGGCGCGGTGGATGTCCAGCGCCAGGCTCTCAATGTCTTTCGGATGCGCCTGTTGGGGGCAGAGGTGCGCACGGTGGAGTCCGGCAGCCGAACCCTGAAGGACGCCATCAACGAGGCCCTGCGGGACTGGGTGGCCTCGGTGGAGACCACCCACTACTGCCTCGGCTCGGTGATGGGTCCCCATCCCTATCCCTGGATGGTTCGCCAGCTCCAGCGGGTGGTGGGTGACGAGGCGCGGGACCAGTGTCGGGCCCTACTGGGGGGCGCCGACCCGGACTATGTGGTGGCCTGCGTCGGGGGGGGCTCCAACGCGGCCGGGACCTTCGCCGGCTTTGCCGACACTGAGGCCAGGCTGGTCGGAGTGGAGGCGGCGGGCGGAGCCGCGCTGGCCCGGGGAATCCCGGGTGTGGTGCACGGTATGCGCTCACATCTGCTCCAGGACGAGCACGGCCAGGTCCTCGAGGCTCACAGCCTGTCAGCCGGCCTCGACTATCCCGGAGTTGGACCCGAGCATGCCCACCTGGCTGCCATCGGTCGGGCTGAGTACGTGGAGGCCGGCGATGTCGAGGTCTTGGCCGCCCTGCGCCTGCTGTCGGAGACCGAGGGGATCATCCCGGCCCTGGAACCGGCCCACGCCCTGGCCTGGGTGGCCCGCGTGGCCGGGAAGGAGATCCCGGCCGGGTCCTGCGTGCTGGTGACCTTGTCCGGACGGGGTGACAAGGACGTGGCCCAGGTGATGGAGATCCTCGGTTGAGCCTGGCCAGTGGACCGCTCGCGGCCGGTGCCACCATCACCTCGGCCATAGGCGCCGGATCGCTGGCCACCGGTCCGTTGGAAGCAGCTCTGCGGGCGGCACGGGATGCCGGCCACAAGCTGGTGGTGCCCTACGTGACCGGGGGCTTGGACGGATGGGCGGATGTGGTGCGGGCGGTGGTGGCCGAGGGAGCTGACGCGGTGGAGATCGGTATCCCGTTCTCTGATCCCATGATCGACGGACCGGTCATCCAAGAGGCATCGCGTCGAGCCCTGGAAGAGGGGGCCACGCCGACCAGTGTCCTGGGCCAGGCGGCCAAGCTGGAGGTCGGCGTGCCTCTGGTGGTCATGACGTATTACAACATCGTTTCCCGCAGTGGCCATCGGCGCTTCGCCCACCAACTGGTGGAGGCTGGGGTGGCCGGCGCCATCCTGGTGGATCTGCCGCTGGAGGAGGCCGGCGACTGGGCCCGGGCGGCCGACCAAGTCGGGGTGGAGACGGTCCTGCTGGCCGCCCCGAGTACGCCAGACGACCGCCTGGTCACCATCTGCGCCCGGTCCCGCGGCTTCGTCTACGGCGTGGGCCTGATGGGGGTGACGGGGGAGCGAGCCCAGCTGGCCAACAGTGCCGGCGTTATGGCCGATCGACTGAAGGCGGTCACCGACAAGCCCGTTCTCATCGGCATCGGAGTTTCCACCCCCGAGCAGGCCGTGGCCGTCTGTCAGCGAGCCGACGGGGTGGTGGTGGGCTCGGCCCTGGTGCGCCGAGTCCTGGAGGGGTGTGGCCCGGAGGGGGCGGGCGCCTTCGTGGCCGAGCTGCGGAACGCTCTCGACAGTCCCTAGCTTCGCCAACTCCGCTCCCCAACCGGAAGGTCATGACCTCGATTACCACGCCGCCGCCTCGCCCCTGGGCACCCATCTGCCCATTGTCCCGCGTCCCGCCCCGACCGGCTAGAACGCCCAGCATGGGTGCCAGCGTGACTCGCCAGCTGATCGAGTCCCATATCGTCGATGGTGAGATGCGCGCCGGTGCGGAGATCGCCCTGCGCATCGACCAGACCCTCACCCAGGACGCCACCGGCACCATGGTCATGTTGGAGCTGGAGGCCATGGGTGTGCAGCAGGTGCGCACCGAGCTGTCGGCCCAGTACGTGGATCACAACCTGCTCCAGGTCGACTACCGCAACGCCGACGACCATCTGTTCCTGCGCAGCGGTTGTCAGCGCTTTGGCATCTGGTACTCCAAGCCGGGTAACGGGGTCAGCCATCCCGTCCACATGCAGCGCTTCGGCAGGCCGGGCAAGACCCTGCTGGGTGCCGACAGCCATACCTGTGCGGCCGGCTCGCTCGGGATGTTGGCCATGGGAGCGGGCGGGTTGGAGGTCGCCATGGCCATGGCAGGAGAGCCATTTTTCGTGAAGATGCCCAAGGTGATGGGCGTGAGGCTCACTGGGCGGCTGCCCGACTGGGTGAGCGCCAAGGACGTGATCCTGGAGATGCTGCGCCGTCACGGGGTTCACGGGGGGGTAGGCAAGGTCATCGAGTACCACGGTCCCGGCCTGGCGTGCCTGTCGGCCATGGATCGTCACGTGATCGCCAACATGGGTGCCGAGCTGGGAGCCACCACCACCGTCTTCCCCTCCGACTCCGCCGTCCGGGGGTTTCTCGAGTCTGAGGGCCGCGGCGATGCCTGGGTGGAGATGGTCCGTGACTCCGACGTCGACTACGACGAGGAGGACGAGATCGACCTGTGCTCCCTGGTCCCTCTCATCGCCCTGCCGCCCAGCCCGGACAACGTAGTGGCGGTGTCCGAGGTGGCTGGGGCCGAGATCTATCAGGCAGTCATCGGGTCCTCGGCCAATCCGGGTCTGCGCGACTTCGCCATCGCGTCAGCCATGGTGGCCGGTCGTCAGACCCATGACCGAGTGAGCTTCGACGTGAACCCCACGTCCCGCCAGCTGCTCGAGGTCCTGGCTGCCACCGGGGCCCTGGGAGAGCTGGTGACGGCCGGCGCCCGGATCCACCAGGCGGGCTGCATGGGCTGTATCGGGATGGGTCAGGCTCCCGCCAGCCAGGAGATCAGCCTGCGGACCATGCCCCGCAACTTCCCGGGACGCTCGGGGACCAGCGACGACAAGGTCTACCTGTGCAGCCCGGAGACGGCCACCGCCTCTGCCCTGACCGGGGTGATCACCGATCCCAGGACACTTCCCATGTCCTACCCCAGGGTGGATCTTGGCGAGGATCAGCTGTCCGGCCGGGGGAGGCTGAGGGTGCGGGGCGCCCAGATCGGCGGAGCAGCAGGTCCCACTGGATCAGGAGGCGAGCTCGTCCCCCCTGGGTCAGGGGGTGGCGAGCTGCGTAGGGGACCGAACATCAGCGCCTTGCCGCACTTTGGAGCCCTGGCCGACTTCATCGAGGCGCCGGTGCTGTTGGTGCTGGGGGACGGCGTGTCCACCGACGAGATAATGCCGGCCGGAGCCAGGGCCCTCCCCTACCGGTCCAACATCCCGGCTCTGGCGCGTTTCGCTTTCGAGGCAATCGATCCCACGTTCTTCGACCGGGCCGTGCAGACCAGGGACCAGACTGGCTCGGTGCTGGTGGCGGGGGCGAACTACGGCCAGGGCTCGTCGCGGGAGCATGCCGCCCTGGTGCCCCGTTACCTGGGAGTGCGCGCCGTGATCGCTGTCAGCTTCGCCCGAATCCACTGGCAGAACCTGACCAACTTCGGCGTGGTCCCCCTGACGTTCTGCAGGCGGGAGGACCGCGATCGGGTTGGCCAGGGCGACGTCCTGGCCCTGACAGACGTGCGGCGGGCCCTGGTCTCTGGGACCGGGCTGACCGTGCAGAACCGCACTTCGGGGAGCACCCTGCTGGTAGAGCACCAGATGAGCAGTCGCCAAGTGGGCGTGGTACTGGCCGGTGGGTTGATCAACGAGTACCACCAGCGTCGCCAGCTCCCGGGCGGCGCCGATCTCGGAGGCACCGATCCGACTGGATGACGGCCCCGCTGGCGTGACGGCCCGGACTGGGGTGGCGGCGGCCCGGCCCACCCGGCCCACCCGGCCCCACCCAGTCAGCGCTTGGGCCGCCTGACCAATCGCCGGGCTCTCCTGAGCATGCGACGCGCCCCGCCGCCTTGCTGGCGGCGCTGGTGGCGGTCCTCCATTCGTCGGCGGATCGTGTCCCGGCGCTCCTGGAGCTCCCGGTGGGTGAGGCCGCCGACGTCGGGTGTGATGCCCATCGAGGCCCGCAGGCCGTCCAGATCCACTGTCATCTGGCGGGGGTCCAAGCCAACGTCACGGGCAATGCGCTCGCCGTGGCGGGCGGCGAACCAGGTGGCCACCTGGGTGATCTCGGCGAATAGGTCCACGTCTGGGGCCAGAGTGGCCATGGCGCCATCCAGGAACAGCATGTCCTTGACGAAGAGCATGAGCTCCTTGGGCATGCGGGCCCCGTAGCTCAGCAGGGCCTTGGTCAGGTCACGCAACTGAGCCGTCAGCTCATCTGCGGTCATGGTGGTCGGATCCTTGACCGGCTGATCGAACCCCAGGTCGTGAATCACCGCCTCCAGGTCGACGTCGGCTGGTAGCGCGCCCAGATCACGCAGGGCGGCCATCTGAAGACCCACGTCGTTGACGGTTGCACCGAGAATGAGGCGCAGGAAGGCCAGACGCCTGGGCTCGTCGAGGCGGCCGGTGATGCCGTAGTCGAGCAGGGCCACTCTGCCCGTCGGCTGGACGAAGAGGTTGCCGCCGTGCAGGTCGCCATGGAAGACGCCGTAGAGGAGGGCCCCTTCCATGAAGGCGATCAGGCCGGCCCTCACCACCGCCGACGTGTCGATGCCGGCGGCATGCATGCCCGCCACGTCGTCCCAGCTGAAGCCGTCCAGTCGTTCCATGACCAGCACCCGGCGGGTGACCAGGCGGGGATGGGGTCGGGGAACAACCAGTGCCCGTTGCTGGCCGGTCTCGGCCAGGATCCGGGCGATGTCGAGCATGTTGTCCGCCTCCAGGCGAAAGTCGAGCTCTTCCACGATGGTCTCGGCGAACAGCTCGACCAGGGCCGGCGGATTAGCCAGGGCAGTCACTGGAATCCGTCCCACCAGGGACGGTGCGATCCAGCTCATGGCGGCCAGATCCCGCCGCACCAGCTCCGCCACCTGGGGCCGCTGGACCTTCACCACCACATCCTCCCCGGTGTGGAGCCGGGCGGCATGGACCTGGGCTATGGATGCTGCGGCCACCGGCTCCCGCTCGAAGCTGGCGAAGACGGCCTCAAGGGGTCGACCCAGATCCGCCTCCACCGTACGGCGCACCGCGGCAAAGGGCTCGGGGCGAACCTGGTCCCGGCACAGCCGGAACTGGGAGACCATCTCCTCGGGGAAGATGCCCTCTCCAGATGACAGGATCTGCCCCAACTTGATGTAGGTGGGCCCCAAGGCCTCAAAGGCCCGTCGGAGGCGCCTGGACACCCCCGCTCGTGACTCATGGGAGGATCGGCGTCGTTCCAGCAGGTACCAAGCGCCCAGAGCCACGCCCAAGCGGCCACCGACCCGCAGGACGCGCCCCCCGGGCGGGAGGCGGCGCCGCCGTAACAGCCGAGGGACCTCACGCTGGGTCTGCTCACGCAGGGTCGCTACCCCGCGCCTCCACGGAAGGTCGTCAGGATCCACCACCCACGGGCCCTCTTCGCTGAAGGCTCCGATGGTCAGATCGGTCAGGATTCGTCCACAGGTGCGATGACCAGGCAACCGTTGTGGCCGCCAAAGCCGAAGGAATTCGATAGGACCGGCGCCGGGTCCAGCGGGCGAGGGCCCCCGATCACCAGGTCGATCCTCATGTTGGGATCGGGCGTGGCGAAGTTGGCCGTTGGGGGGATCAGGCGATGTTGCAGGCTGAGCACCGAAGCGACCGCCTCGATGGCGCCGGCTGCGCCCAGGGCATGGCCGGTCACGCCCTTGATCGACGTCACCGGCGGCCCCGGGGCGCCGAACACCTTGGTGATGGCCTCCGCCTCGGCCGCGTCGTTGGGCGGTGTGGCGGTGCCGTGGGCGTTGATGTGCCCGATGTCGCCAGGTTCCAGGGCGGCGTCGAAGAGCGCCAGCTCCATGCAGGCGGCCGCTCCCGCGCCTCCCGGGGAGGGAGCGGTGATGTGATGGGCATCGGCGGTGCTGGCCGCCCCCGTGACCTCGCCATAAACTTGAGCACCCCGCTGGCGCGCCCGCTCCAGATCCTCCAGGAGCAGCACAGCTGATCCCTCGGCCACCACGAAGCCGTCCCGCTCGAGGTCGAAGGGCCGAGAGACGCCGGAGGTCGACAAGGCGGTCATGTTGGCGAAGCCGGCGATGGCGACTGGCGTCATCGACGCTTCTGAGCCCCCTGCCAGCATCACCTGACAACGTCCGCTGGCGATCATTCGGGCGGCATTGCCGATGGCATGGGTGCTGGCGGCACAGGCCGTCCCCGTGGTCTCACAGGGCCCCCGCCAGCCCAGTCGCATGGAGACTGTGGCTGCGCCGGCGTTGGGCATCATCATGGGTATCAGGCGGGGAGAAACCCGGCTTACTCCTCTCTCCAAGGACACTGCTACCTGTTTCTCCCAAGTCTGCACGCCTCCGACTCCGGTGGCGATGATCACCCCCGCTCGATCGGGGTCGGCGCCCACCTGGCCCGCATCTTCCAGGGCCTGAGTGGCAGCGGCCACTGCCAACTGGGCGAAGCGGTCGACCTGGCGGACCTCCTTGGGCCCGAACCAGGCGGTTGGGTCGAAATCGTATACCCGGTGCTCACCACTGGGGGCCGGCCCACACAGCCCCTCCCAAAAGGCCTCCTTGCCGGTGCCGCAGCAGGTGACTACCCCCACTCCGGTGATGGCCACCCGGCGGGGCCCGGCGGGGTGATCCGGCTCCCCTGGGCTGGCCCCCACCAATCGCATCAGAGCTTGGCCGAGATGACGTTGAAGGCCTGCTCGATGGTCTCCACGCCTTCCAGCTCTGATTCGTCGACGGTGACGTCGAAGCTCTCCTCCAGGGCCATGATCAATTCCACCAGATCCAGGCTGTCGGCATCGAGGTCGTCGCCGAACCTGGCATCCATGGTGACCTGCTCCGGTTTGACCTGTAGCACCTCCACGGTCGTCGTCTTGAACTTCTCGAAGGCAGCTTCCTGGTCCACGGGGGCAAGTTTCCTTTCGCGGTTAGCTCTGTTCACGACGTTAGTGCTAATGACCCATACCCAGCCCGCCATCGACGGGAAGGACAGCGCCCGTCACGTAGGAGGCAGAGGGCGATGCCAAAAAGCCCACCGCGTCAGCCACCTCGTCGGCACCGGCTATTCGCCCGAGTGGGATCATCCCGGTCATCTGGGCCAGCTGGTCTTTCGACAACGCACTCAGCATGTCGGTGTCGACCGCGCCGGGTGACACCACGTTGACCGTCACCTGACGAGACGCCAGCTCACGGGCAAGCGAACGGGCCAGGCCCACCATGCCCGCCTTGGCCGCCCCATAGTTGGCCTGGCCGGGCTGACCGGAGTAAGCCACCACCGACGAGATGAGCACGATCCTGCCCCAGTGGGCGCGAACCATCCCCCGGGCCGCTCGCCGAGCCACCCGCCAGGCGCCGGTCAGGTTGGTGTCCACCACCTCGCCCCACGCCTCCTCGCTCATGCGCAAGACGAGGGCGTCTCTGGTCACCCCGGCGTTGGCCACCAGGATCTCCACCGGGCCCCAATGCTGCTCTATCTCGTCGAAGGCGGCCTCCACGTCGGTAGCTGAGGTGACGTCGCAACGCAGGGCCAGCAGGTCCCTGTGGGCTTCGAGATCGGCTGGTGGAGGCGGTGCCGTCCTCCAGGTGATCGCAACTCGGTGCCCGTCGTGGCGGAGGCGTTGGGCGCAGGCCAGACCGATGCCTCGGGAGCCACCAGTCACCAGCGCCACCCGACGGCTCGGCTCTTTGGTCTCCTGGCTCACCGGCCCCACCGCAGGATGATGCTGGACCATGTCATCCCGGCGCCAAAGCCGGACAGGAGCACGTTGTCGCCGGTGGCCAGGCGCCCATCCTCGGCCGCCTTGGCCAGGGCCATGGGTATCGACGCCGCTGAAGTGTTGCCGGTCATGTCCAGCAGAACGGCGGTGCGGTCCATCGGGATCCCGAGGCGCTGGTTGATGCCCTCGATGATGCGCAGGTTGGCGCCATGGGGAACGAAAAGGGCGATGTCGTCGGGGCTCAGCTTGGCCCGCTCCAGCACTGCTTGGATCGACTCCAGGGTGGTCCTCACCGCCCGGCGGTACACCTCCCGACCCTGCATCTCCACGGTGGCGCCATGCTCACAGAACAGGATGTGGCCGGCCGAGCCATCACAACCCTGGTCCCACGCCAGCACCCGGTCTTCGCCGGGGACGACTTCGAGCACCACTGCGCCGGCCCCGTCGCCGAACAGGATGACGGTTGATCGATCGTCCTGGTCGGTGATCCGGGACAGGACCTCGGCCCCGATCACCAGGGCCCGCTCCACCCCGGTAGCAATCATGGCGTGGGCGGTGACCATCGCATAGGCGAAGCCCGAACAGGCGGCATTGAGGTCGAAGGCGGCCCCCTGCATCCCCAGCCGGTGGGCCACGTTGACGGCGGTGGCCGGCATGGCCTGGTCCGGCGTGGTGGTGGCCAGGATCAACAGGTCGATGTCGCCCGGTTCCAAGCCGGCCTGGGCCATGGCCCGGCGGGCGGCGGCCTCGGCCAGCCCGGCGGTGGTGCCCCCGACCCTGCGCTCGCGGATCCCGGTCCGCTCGACGATCCACTCGTCACTGGTGTCGAGGCGCGCCACCAGATCGGCATTGGTGACGACGCTGGGCGGCAACTCGTAACCCCAACCGGTGACGGCCGCACCGCGGCTTACGGATCGGCCGCGATTGTCCATGGGTGCGTTGTCGTGTTCGAGTGAATCACACGGTCCCCGGGTGCTCACGCGCTGGGAGCAACCCCCCCAGCCGTCGCCGGCTCACCAGAGGCCCGCAACCAGGCCACCGGCTGACCGGCGGTCAGGCGCTCGCCGCGCAAGGCGAGCAGGCCGACGAGCGGTCCGGCGAAGGGCGAACGAACCTCGACCGGCTGCCCGGTACCGGCCACCGTACCGATGAGGTCACCCACCGCCACCTGGGCTCCCGGCGCCCCATCGTGAGTGGGTACCGCCATCGCCGGGTCTGGCTCGAAGATTCCAACCGCGGGGCTGAGCACGACCCGCTCGGAGACATACAGGTGCTCGCCGTGATGGGACGCGGCATAGGCGTGCAACGGACTGTCTCCAGCCAGCACTCCGACGAGGTCATCGAGGTCGTCAGGCTTGGCCACTGACACCGCCTGGCTGGTGGGCACGGTCCGGCGGGCCAGACCAGTCAGGACGCCGCCCGGTCCCACTTCGACGAGGGTCGTCGGCCCCTCGGCCACCAGAGACAGCAAGGTCTCCCGCCAGCGCACCGGGCTGCACAGTTGGGAGGACAGCAGTCCCGGCCACTCAGCCGCATCAAGATGCGCTTTGGCGTCCACGTTGGCTGTCACCGCCACCTCCGGCGCACGGAAAGTCACCGCCGCCAGGGTCTTGCGAAGCCGATCCCGGGCTGGCGCCATCAGGGGTGTGTGGAATGCTCCGCCGACCAACATCGGGAGAACCTTGCGGGCCCCCATCTCGCGGGCCAGGTCGCTGGCCCGGGCCACGGCCTCCACCGTGCCGGCGATGACGACCTGGCCCGGGGCGTTGTCGTTGGCCACCCAGACGTCGCCCTCAGCTCGTCGACAGGCTGCGTCTGCCCCGGCCGCATCTATGCCGAGCAGGGCAGCCATGGTGCCTTCTTGATCCTCGGCCGCTCCCTGCATGGCCTCGCCTCGTTCGGCAACCAGTCGCACCGCGTCCTGGAAGGCGACCGCGCCCGCTCCCACCAGGGCTGTGTACTCCCCCAAGCTGTGACCGGCGAAGGCCGACGGCTCCAGCCCCAGGCGCTCTATGGCGTCCAGGATGACCAAGCCCAGGGTGAAGGTTGCCAGTTGGGCGTTGCGGGTGGCGGTCAGCTCTGCCGCGTCGGCATCGAGAAGTAGTGCGCCGACATCTCGCCCGGCCGCCTCCGAGGCGTCACCGACCAGCTCCCAGGAAGGGTGATCAACCCAAGCCCTGCCCATGCCCGGACGCTGCGATCCCTGTCCCGGAAAGGTGTAGACGGCCACATGCTCTCCCTGTCGATGTCGTCGTGAGTGTCGATCTTGGTGCCCCCGGCGGTACGGCATTCGGGCACACGCAGTAAACCCATCCGACCCCGACTGACCAGAAAAGGTTTCAAGCCCGGTGAGCGCGCCGTGCCCACGCCCGACCGGGGGCCACCAATGCAAGCTGACAGGAGCGTCCTGGCTGGCCAGTCCAGCCGTGCGCTAGCCTGCGGTTGGGCTGCCCGGGTGGTGGAATGGTAGACACGGAGGCCTCAAAAGCCTCTGCTCTTTGGGGCGTGCGGGTTCGAGTCCCGCCCCGGGCACGAGGCACGAGGCGACGGCCGACGGCGACGACCGACGGCGACGACACCGGTGGTTTCCGATAGGTTCAAACGGGGATGACTCTGCCATGAAGGGACAGTCATGAAGGGAATCGTTCGGCCATGTCGTCACCGCCTCGGCCGGGATCTGCATGCCCGTTGGCTGGCCCACCTCTGCGGCTTGTGCCTGTCCCTGCGAGACACGGCCGGACAGTCGACCAGGGTGCTGGCTGGCTACGACGTTCTCCTGTTGTCGGTCCTCACCGAGGCTCAGATGGGGCGCCTGCCCACTACCACCGCGGGGGCCTGTCCGCTGCGGGGATTTCGGACGGCCGAGGTCGTCGACGCTCGTACTCCGGCCATCCAGTCCGGGACGGCGGTGGCCCTGCTGACCGGAGGGGCCGGACTCACCGACAAGCTTGACGACGGCGACGCTCCCAGGTGGGTGCGCCCGGTGCTGTCCCGTGCTGCTCGTCGCCTGGCCAAGGTGGGCGCCACCGCCGCCGAGGCCTGTGGGCTGGACGGTATCGACCTCTCGGCGGCCCCCGCCCGGGCCAGGGCGGTGGAGTCCCGCAAGGGTGCGGGTCTGGACGAGTTGCTGGAGCCATCGGGGACGGCGGTGGCGGCCATGTTCGCCCACACCGCGGTGGCTGCCGGCGTCCCGGCCAACGCAGCCGCGCTGCGCCGGGCGGGTGACGCCTTTGGCCGCCTGGTCCACTTGGTGGACGCGGCCACCGATCGGGAGTCAGACCGGCGCCATGGTCGTTTCAATCCGCTGGAGGCCACCGCCACCGACCACCTAGAAGCCGGTCAGGTGGCTCGCTCACTCCACGCCGACATCTCCCGGTGGTTGGGCGAGCTGGAGTTGGTTGACGAGGCACTGGCCGAGGCCCTGTTCGGTCCCACCCTCAGTGCCGCCGTCGAGCGGGTCTGGGGCCCGATGCCTCTAACCGCAATGCCGGCAACCCCTCACCCTCAGGTCTCTCCGGCGCCCCGACGTCGTGGCGGAGCGCTTGTCGGCGTGGCGGCCGCGCTGGCTGCCCAAGCGGCGATCTGGGGAGGGGGCGGCCAGTGGGGTCGGGGCCCTCGCGGTGGTGGTGGTCCGTGGGGCCAAGGTCCCTATGGCTCCAATCCGTACTACGGTCGGCCGTCGTATTACGGGCGGAGGCGGGGTTGTGGACCGAGTTGTGGCCAAATGCTGGCTTGTGACTGCTGCACCAGTTGCGCCTGCAGTGAGTGCTGTGGAGCGGACACCTGCTGTTGTTGCATCTGATCTGACGCCTCTATCTGACGCCACCACGATGGCGCCTGAACGGAGCTCTGGGCCAGGTAACATGGCCAGTCAGGGAACCCGGCCGACGAGGTCTTTGGAGCTCCCGAGAGGCTATAGGAGGCGAGCATGGCGATCCAGACCCCGCAGGCTCCCCAGGCCGTACTCGGCACCTTGGCCGACGACCTGGCCACCACTTGCCTGGCGCTGGCCCGCCGGTTCTGGACAGGTGCGACGATGTGGTGCACCGCCCCGGCGTGGCCCCAGCATGCCCACCACGTGGCTGTCGAATTCGTCCACCCGGTGATCATGGGCAAGCGGGCCCTCCCGGCGGTGGCCATCACCGATCCTGACCCGGTGTCTGCCCTGCGCACCCTGGCCAGGCAGGGCGACATGGTGGTGGCGGTGGCCGACGCCGACGACCCTCATGTGGTGGCGGCCATGCGCCGGGCCCGCGCCTGGGGCCTGGAGACGGTGTGGATCGGGGCCGGCCCCCGCCCCGAGCCCGGCGCCGCCGACCATGTCCTGTGGCTGGCAGACGAAGATCCCGCTCGGGCGCCCCACGTTGGCTCCTTCGTGCTCATCTACCACCTGCTGTGGGAGCTGGTCCACGTCTGCTTCGAGCATCCGGGCCTGCTTCGGGCGGAGAACGAATGCACCGACGAGGTATGTATCACCTGCTCGGACGAGGGTCACCTGGGCGAGGTGGTGGCCATCGGCCCCTCCAGCCAGGCAACCGTGCGTACCGCCACCGGACCGGCCCTCATCGACACCACCCTGGTGGCCCCGGTGGGACTGAGAGACCTGGTCCTTGTCCATGCCGGCATGGCCATCGAGCTGGTCGAGGGGGCCGGGGTATGAGCCCGGCGATCCACAATGGTGGATCTGCGGGCGGCGAGAACATCGAGACGAACGGCGGTGCTTCGCCAACACCGGCTGCTTCGCCAACACCGGCTGCTTCGCCAACACCGGCTGCTTCGCCAACACCGGCTGCTTCGACAAGTCCAGTGGTCCGGGTGCCCAGCGGCAGCGACTTCCTTTACCCCTTCATCGAGGCCGACGAAACCGACGCCGGGCCTCTACTGATCGACCTGGCCGAGTCGGCCCGCGGGAAGGCGTCCGACAGCGGCCGGCTCCAGGCGGCGACCATCGAGGCTCATCGGGTGGCGCTGGGTGGCCTGGCCCGAGCCATGGCCGATCGGTTCGCGGCCGGGGGACAGCTCTTCGCCTTTGGCAATGGCGGCAGCGCCACCGACGCGGCCAGCATGGCTGCACTGTTCACCCATCCCCCCGGTGACGCTCGCCCGCTCCCGGCCCGGTCGTTCGTGGCCGACGAGGCAGTGGTGACCGCGCTGGGCAACGATGTCGGTTTCGAGCTGGTCTTTTCTCGTCAGATCATCGCCCACGCTCGCGCTGGGGACATCGCCGTGGGCCTGTCTACCAGCGGCAACTCCAACAATGTCATCCGGGCCTTCGGTGAGGCCCATCGCCGAGGCCTGCTGACAGTGGGGCTGGCCGGCTATGAGGGCGGCCAGATGGCCACTTGTGACGAGCTGGACCACTGCCTGGTGGTGCGCTCGGACAGCGTTCATCGCATTCAGGAGTCCCAGGCCGCCCTGGCCTTTGCCCTGTGGGCGGAGGTGCAGGCCGCCCTGGCCGGCGCAGTAGGTACCGACCGGATCGCCGCCGGCCAGTGACCGAAAGATCGGACAGGGCACAGGAGGCCAGTGGTCGGGAGGCGGCTGTCCTGGACCGGATCGAGGCTTTCCGCAAGCGGCGCCCCCGCTTCAAAGACGAGGTCATCACCTTGGCCCACGGGGCGGGCGGCAAGTCGTCGGCTGCCCTGATCGACGCGGTGTTCCTGGATGCCTTCACCAACGACACCTTGGCCACCCTGGCCGACGGCGCCTGCCTCACCTTGCCTTCGGGGGAGCGGCTGGCCTTCAGCACCGACTCCTTCGTGGTCAAGCCACTGCGCTTCCCGGGCGGGTCGATTGGCGACCTGGCGATCAACGGCACGGTCAACGACCTGGCCATGATGGGGGCCAGACCAGCCTGGCTCTCGGCCGGGTTCGTGCTGGAAGAGGGTTACCCGGTGGTCGAACTGCGAGGCATGGTCACCGACATGGCGGCGGCCGCCACGGCTGCCGGGGTGCAGATCGTCACCGGGGACACCAAGGTGGTGGACCGGGGCGCGGCCGACGGGCTTTACATCAACACGGCCGGTATCGGCCTGGTTCCCCCCGAGCGGGCCCTCGGCACGCAGCGGGTGGCCGCGGGCGACGTCGTACTGGTGTCGGGAACAATCGCGGATCACGGTATGGCGGTCATGCTGGCCCGCGGCGAGCTCAACTTGGAGGCGGACATCCGCTCGGACACCGCCCCTCTGGCCAGCCTGGTGGATGCGCTGTTCGAGGTGGCCCCGTCGACTCGGTGGCTACGTGATCCCACTCGGGGCGGCGTAGGCACGGTATGCAATGAGCTGGCCCGCGAGACCCGCTTGGCCGTGGTGCTCGACGAGTCGCTGCTGCCGATCCAGCCGGCGGTGGCCGGCGCCTGCGATCTCCTGGGCATCGACCCTCTCTACGTGGCCAACGAGGGCAAGCTGGTGGCCATCGTGGCGCCGGACGAGGCGGAGGCGGCAGTGGCGGCCATGCGAGCGCATCCCCACGGCGGACAGGCGGCCCGCATCGGCGAGATCCGAGCCGATCCGGAGGGAATCGTCGTCCTGCTGACCACCTTTGGCGGAACACGGATCGTCGACATGCTCGTCGGTGACCCACTCCCGCGCATCTGCTGAGCACCGGAGTGGGGATGCCCGATTCACCGGCCACCCTGCGCCGGCGGGTAAGAGTGACGGGGACCGTCCAGGGCGTGGGCTTTCGTCCCTTTGTCTATCGCCATGCGGTGGCCCTGGGACTGGCCGGGTTCGTCCGCAACGACAGCGCCGGGGTGTTGATGGAGGTGGAGGGATCGCCCGATCGGGTGGGTGCCCTTTGTCGTCTGCTGGTGGATGAGGCGCCCCCGCTGGCCCGGGTCACCGCAGTGGTCGCCACCACCATCGAACCACTCGGAGGTCACGGCGGCTTCGTCATAGAGCACAGTGCCGAGGAAGGGTCGCCGACCGCGCCGGTGAGTGTGGACACCGCCACCTGCGCCGAATGCCTGGCCGAGGTGGACGATCCGGCTGACCGACGCTACCGCTATCCCTTCACCAACTGCACCAACTGTGGGCCGCGGTACACCATCGTACGCTCCGTGCCTTACGACCGTCCGGCCACCACCATGGCCGGCTTCACCATGTGCCACTCCTGCCAACAGGAGTACGACGACCCAGCCGACCGGCGCTTCCACGCCCAGCCCAACGCCTGCCCGGACTGCGGGCCCCGCCTGACCTGGCTGGACCGGCAGGGCAGATCCAAGGCGGTGGGGCCGCAGGCCATGGACGCCGCGGCCGCCGCCCTGCGAGGGGGGGCCATCGTGGCCGTCAAGGGAATCGGCGGCTTTCATCTGGCCACCGACGCCACCGACGTCACCGCGGTGGCCGAGTTGCGCCGGCGCAAGGCCCGGGACGACAAGCCCTTTGCCGTGATGGTCTCTGATCTGGACCAGGCTCGGCGACTCTGCCTCATGGACTCGGTGTCTGAGGCGGCCCTGACGTCGGTCCGCCGCCCGGTGGTCCTGGTCCCCAAGAGATGCGACCGGCCCACGGGGGACGCAGGTGAGTTGGCACCCGGAGTGGCCCCTGGCCTGCCCGAGCTCGGGGTGCTGCTGGCCTACACGCCGCTGCACCACCTGTTGGCCAAGGCGGTGGGGCGCCCATTGGTAATGACCAGCGGGAACCTCTCCGACGACCCCATTGCCCACACTGACCAAGACGCGGTGGCCCGCCTGTCCCCGCTGGTGGACGGGTTCCTCAGTCACGATCGACCCATCCACATCCGTTGTGACGACTCGGTGCTGCGGGTGACCCCGCCCCCGAAGATGGGGGACGGTTCGACCAGCCGCCGTCAGGTGCTGCGGCGCTCCCGCGGCTTTGCTCCCGAACCCCTGGCTCTGGCCACCCAGGCACGTCGCCAGGTGCTGGCGGTGGGAGCCGAGCTCAAGTCGACGGTTTCGGTGGCCAAGGCCCGGACCCTGGTGACCAGCCACCACATCGGCGATCTCGAGCACCTGGCCAACTACCGGGCCTTTCTCCAGGCCATCGACCATCTCTGCCACCTGTACGGGGTGGCGCCCGAGGTTGTGGCCCACGACCTTCATCCTGAGTACCTGTCCACCAAGCTCGCCCTCGATCTGGACCTGGCCACCTGGCCCGTCCAGCACCACCACGCCCACATCGCCTCCTGCCTGGCCGAGCACGGTCGCACCGAGGCGGTCCTGGGCCTGGCCTTCGACGGCCTGGGCATGGGAACCGACGGCACCCTGTGGGGTGGCGAATATCTGGTGGCCAATCTGGAGGGGTTCACCCGGGTGGGGAACCTGGCTCCAGTGGCCCTGCCCGGGGGAGCCGCCGCCGTTCGCCAACCCTGGCGAATGGCGCTGTCATGGGCCCATGCCAGTCTGGGGGCCGACCAGGCCCTCCGCCTGGGCCTGGGCATGGACGAACGAGCGGCTGACGTGCTGGCGCTGGTGGAGAGCGGGACTGCGCCGGTGACCACCAGCGTGGGCCGGCTCTTCGATGCCGTGGCCGCCCTGATAGGGGTGCGCTTGGCCGTGACCTACGAGGGCCAGGCCGCCATCGAGCTGGAGGCCCTGGCGTCATCGGTGGCGAGGGACGCGTCTGCCGCCTACCCGGTGGACCGCGGCTGGGCGGACGGGCGCCTGGTGCTTGATCCGCGGCCGTTGGTGGCCGCCGTGGTTGGCGACCTGGGACGGGCCATACCCCCCGCCCAGGTGGCGGCCGGGTTCCACCGGGGCTTGGCGGAGGGGGCGGTGTCGGCCGCGGCCGAGTTGGCTCGCCTTCATGGCCTGGGCACCGTCGCCCTGTCCGGGGGGGTCTTCCAAAATGCCAAATTCAGCGCTCTGGTCGAGAGCGGCCTGCGAGCCCATGGGTTGGAGGTGTTGGTCCACCAGCACGTGCCGCCCAACGATGGGGGCATCAGCGTCGGCCAGGCCGCCATCGCCGCCCTCAGCGTGTAGGCTGGCCACCTGACGGCAAAGTTGAGAGCAGCTAGAGAGGAGCACCGACATGTGTCTAGGCATCCCCGGTCAGGTGGTCGAGTTCATGGACGCCAACCAGCACTTGGCCAAGGTGGAGGTGGCTGGGGTTCGGCGCAGCATCAACATCGGACTGTTGGAGGACGAGAAGCTGGAGGTGGGAAACTGGGTGCTGATCCATGTCGGCTTCGCCATGTCCAAGATTGACGAGGAGGAGGCCAGGCGGGCCCTCGAAGGGCTGCAGCTGATGGGCCAGGCCTACACCGACGAGATAGAAGCGGTAATGGAGTCTAGGATCTGAGTTGACGATGCATTGGCAGCTCAGATCGCCTAGCCTCGATGTGCGAGATGCAATAGCAAATTGTCTCCGGTCGTTGCGGCCGGTCCAGCTAGTGGCCTGCAGGAGAAGGAGAAGCCATGAAATTTGTTGATGAGTACCGTGACCCAGCTGCTGCCCGGGCCTTGGTGTCGCACATCCGGGACCTGGCCCAAGACGATGAATTCAAATTCATGGAGGTCTGTGGCGGTCATACCCACACCATCTATCGTCACGGCATAGAGCACGTCCTGCCGGCCAACGTGGAGTTGGTGCACGGTCCTGGCTGCCCGGTATGCGTCATCCCCATGGGCCGGGTAGACGATGCCATCGCGGTGGCCGAGGCGCCTGGCGTCATCTTCACTTCTTTTGGAGACATGATGCGGGTTCCCGGCGGTAAGGGCAACCTCCTCGAAGCAAAGGCACGGGGAGCCGACGTCCGGTTCGTCTACTCGCCGCTGGACGCCTTGCGCATCGCCGCTGAGAACCCCGACCGCAAGGTCGTCTTCTTCGCAGTGGGCTTCGAGACCACCGCCCCGTCCACTGCCGTGACCCTGCTCAAGGCCCGGGCCGACGGCATCACCAACTTCAGCGTCTTTTGCAACCACGTGACCATCGTCCCGCCCATCAAGGCCATCCTCGAGTCGCCCGATCTGCGTCTGGAGGGCTTTCTCGGGCCAGGCCACGTGTCGACGGTGGTGGGCAACTACCCGTACCGCTTTGTCTCCGACGTGTACCACAAGCCGCTGGTCACTGCCGGGTTCGAGCCTCTTGACATCCTGGCCTCCATAGCCATGCTCCTGGAGCAGATCCGCCAGGGTCGCTGTGAGGTCGAGAACCAGTACACCCGCATCGTCTCCGACGCCGGCAATCCCAGGGCCCTGGCCATCCTGGCCGAGGTGTTCGAGCTGCGGCCGCACTTCGAGTGGAGGGGCTTGGGCTTCATCTCCCAGAGCGCCCTCAAGCTTCGTCCCGAGTTCGCCGACTGGGATGCCGAGCTGCTGTACGAGGTTCCCGGTGTCCGGGTGGCCGATCCCAAGGCGTGCCAGTGCGGAGAGGTGCTCAAGGGTGTCATCAAGCCCTGGGAGTGCAAGGTCTTCGGTACTGCCTGCACCCCCGAGACTCCCATTGGTACCTGCATGGTCTCCTCCGAGGGTGCCTGCGCGGCGTACTACAACTTCGGGCGTCTGCATCGTGAGGCGGCCGTCATGATGGGTCGTTCAGCCTGACTGGACGGGTTGCCGGCTCTGGCTGAGTAGTCGCAGATCGTTTGGGTCGGCGGCTGCTCAGCGAGCCGAGGCCGCTTCTGAGTTGCGCTGGGTGAAGGCAACCAGCACTCGGGCCACCACGATGAGCGCCACCACCAGTACGACCAGTAGCAGAGCGGCGTCAAAGGCCAGGTTCTGGGCCGAGGCACTGGGCTGGTTGTAGAAGGTCCACACCGGATACGTGAGATAGGCGATCGGCGAGTGGGTCACCGCCAGGTGCGGTAGAGACTGGCTGGTGCTGGCGGTGTACAGCAAGGGCGCCGTCTCGCCCAGGGCGATGGCCAGGGCCACGATCATGCCGGTGGCGATGCCCGGAAGGGCCGCTCGGAGCGTGATGCGGCGAAGTGTGCAGGTGGTGGACATCCCCAGCGCCTCAGCGCCTTCCCGGTAGGAGCTGGGCACCTGGCGCAGCGCCACCTCGGTGGTCTTGGCGATGTAGGGGACCACCAGGACCGACAGCACGACCAGGGCGGCTCCCAGGGAGAAGCCCCAGTGGAAGGCCACCACGAAGGCGACGTAACCGACGTAGCCGAGCACGATGGAGGGAATGCCCGCCAGCACCTCCGATGCTCCTCGCAACAGGCCCCCGCGGCCCTCAGGGCACAGGTCGGCCAGGTAGACGCCCGACAGGATGCCCACCGTGCCGGCCAGGAGGGCCACCCCGATGATGAGGACGAAAGTCCCCACGATCTCGTTCTCCAGGCCGCCACCCAGGCCCACGCCCAAGGTGGTGAGCACGCTCCAGTGCCAGTGGGGTGCGGCTCGGGCCACCACTCCTCCCACGATGGAGACGGCCGGGGCGATCACCAGGGCCAGCGCCAGGGCGCAGGCTACCCAGAAAACCACATTGCTGGCCCGGCGTCGCAGGGACGGGCCGGCGTGAAGCGGAGGCATCTCCACGCCAGGTGACCCGCTCCCGTTGGATGGCGGGAGTTGCCGGCCGATGACAAAGGCCTCGGTGTCGCCACCTTCGGGAGGGGCCACTCAGATGCCTCGTCCGACGGGCAAAGCAGCGGTGGCCACCCGGCGCACCAGCAGGCGCCCGGCCACGTTGGTGACCAGGGTGATCACCAGCAGTACCAGGGCCGCCTCGGCCAGGGTCCTGACTGCGAACCCCGACGCATCCGACAGGGCGGAGTCGAGCTGGGAGACGATGGTGGCGGCGATGGTGGTGAAGGTGGAGTAGGCATCGTGGGCGTTGGCTCCCAGAGCGGCGCCGGACACCATGGCCACCGCGATGGTCTCGCCCAGGGCTCGGGCCAGACCCAGCACGCAGGCGCCGATGATGCCCGCCCTCACCCACGGCAGGGTCACCCGCCGGGTCACCTCCCACTCCGACATGCCCAGGGCCTGCGCTCCTTCCTTGGGCAGGACCGGCACCTGGCGCAACAGGTCCCTGGTGGTGGCGGCCACTATGGGAATGATCATTATGGCCAGTACCACCCCGGCGGTGAGGAGCCCCTGGCCTGACCCCGTTGGACCCCGGAAGAAGTTGAGCACGGGTACGTCCGGAACGTTCCTGGCAATCAGCGGGCTGACGTCCCGGGACAGGAACGGCCCGAAGGTAAAGATGCCCCAGAGACCAAAGATCACGCTCGGTATCCCGGCCAGGACCTCGATGAAGAATCCGATGGCCTGGGACAGGCGGGCCGGCAGTCTCTCGGTGATGGCCAGCGCTGCACCTATTGAGACAGGCACGGCCAGCACCAAGGCGATGGCCGACGATTCCAGGGTCCCGGTGATGAGCGGCAGCGCTCCGTAGAGGGCGCCGGGCGGATGAGTTGCCCCATGGGTGGTGATGACGTTGGAGTAGAAGTCGCCGGGCCTCCAGGCGACCCCGGTCAGGAAGCCCAGGCCGTTGAACCGGATGGCCGGCCAGGCTTTCCATGCCAGGGTGACCACGATGAACACCAGCGCCACCAGGGGCACGACCGCCGCTGTGCCCGCTGCCCGATGAAGCAGCCACTGAGCGCCATCGCCGGATCGCCTGGTCGGGGGGGAGGCAACCGGGCGATCCGGTGATGGCGCTTGGGTGGCCAGCGATGACATCGGTTACTAGGCCTTGCCAATCTTGGCCACCTGGGCCTGGGAGAGACTCACCACCCGTGCGGGCAGGGCCACGAAGTGGACGGGTCCCAAGAAGCTGGCACTGTTCCCGTTGGTTGAGTTGATGGTCCAGTCCAGGAACGCCCGCATGGCCTGAGCCTTGTTGGGGTCGGACTGGGTGGTGTTGACGATGGCGTACTCATAGTTGACGATCGGGTAGCCATCGGCGGGGGTCCCATAGATGAGCGAGATTGACTCGTTGGTGGGGGTCTGCCCGGCGAAGCTGGCCGCCTCGGCACTGACCGCATCGGCCGTGGGAAGCAGGTACCGGCCCGAGCTGTTGGCCAGCATGGCCTCGCCCAGGCCGGCCATGGTGGCCTTGTCCTGGAAGCTGACCCCGATGTAGGCGACGCAACCTGGGGTGGACCCGCAGGTTGTCACCATGCCGCCATTGCCGGTGGCACCCAGGTTGCCGGGGACCGGCGGGAAGGCCACGGTGGTGCCGGGACTGATGGTCCAGTCGGTCGGGTCGGCCTTGGACAGGAAGGAGCTGAACAAGAAGGTGTCCCCGCTGCCGTCGGACCGGTGCACTGGGACCACTTTGGTGTCGGGCAGGCTGGCACCCGGATTGAGTGCGGCCACCTGGGGGTCCTTCCAGGTGGTGATCTTGCCAAGGTACATCTCGGCCAGGATCTTGGCGTTGAGCTTGAGATGGGCTGGGGCGCCGGGCAGGTTGTAGTTGATCTGCTGGGCCGAGATGGCGAGAGGGATGTTCACCAGGCTGGGAGACGTCTGGCGCTGGGCCGGTGCCAGGTAGGCGTCGGAGGCCCCGATGTCGGAGGTGCCGGCCGTCGCCCCCGCGATGCCCGCACCCGAGCCGGTGGAGGCGGGGGTGATGGTGATGTTGGGATGCTCCTTTGTATAGGCAGGCGCCCAGGCGGAGAACAGCGGGAACAGCAGCGAGCTGCCGGTCTCGGTTAGGCTCACGGTGGCGGGAGGGGCCTGGTCGGTGGCTCCCGGAGCCGACGCGGCCGCTCCCGAGGCGCCGGTGGACGTGGTGGTGGAGCTGGATGTCTTGCTCCCGCAGGCGGCCAGGGCCAAACCGGCGGTGACCAGCAGGGCGACTGGCGCGATAAATCTGGGGGTGGATGACATGTGAGGGTCTCCTGGGTTAGGCGGATCAGGTCGTGTGCTCGGGACTTGTGGCTGGGTCTCAGCCCATGCGGCCACTGACGTAGCGGGCCGTCTCGGGGTGTACCGGATCCTCGAAGACCTGATCAGTGGATCCCGCCTCCAGCAGACGACCCTGGTAGAAGAACACGGTGCGTTGGCTCACCCGCCGGGCCTGAGCCAGGTTGTGGGTCACCACTATCAAGGTGAGGGCCGGTGCCAGCTTGGCCATCAGGGCCTCCACCGCCTCCATGGTGATTGGATCGAGGGAAGAGGTCGGCTCGTCCAACAGCAATATGTCAGGCCCGATGGCCAGCGCTCTGGCCAGGCACAGCAGCTGTTGTTGACCACCCGACAGCCGAAACGGGGAGTCCCCCAGGCGCTCGGCCACTGCTTCCCACAGCCCCACCTCTCGCAACCGGCGCTCGGCGATGGCATGGACCTGCGAGCGGTCGGCGATGCGATGGGCCCGCACTCCGGCGATCACGTTCTCGGCTATCGACATGGGGAACGGGTTGGGCCGCTGGAACAGCATCCCCACCCGGCGACGCAAGCCCATGAGGGCCACGTCCCGGCCCCAGATGCTGGTCCCGTCCAACTCGACGTCTCCGTGGCGGCAGTACCCCCTCACCTTGTCGTTCATCCGGTTGAGGCTGCGCAAGAAAGTGGTCTTGCCCGACCCTGTGGGCCCGATGAGGGCGGTGATGGTCCCCCGAGGGAACTCGACGTTCACATCGCTCAACACCGTCTTGGCTCCGAAACCCAAGGAAAGGCTGCGCGCCGCCATTGCCGGGCTCTCGGGGGTCTGTCCTTCCAAGGTCAGGGCGCCGAGTGGGCTTGGGCTGGGTGAGGTCCGGTGGGGGAGCACGACGGCAAGCTAACCAACCCCGATGAACGCCAGGCGAACGATGAGCGACGCGGTGGTGCCGGATTGGCCAACAATGCGCTCCCACAGGTGCCTAAGCTCAGAGCGTCATGCACCAGTCGGTGATCGAGCGGCGGCTGTTCGAGGTGAGCGCTCGGCTACGGCGGTCCCGAGACGAGTTGGGGGTGCTCGACGAGCAGCTGTCCGCCCTGTCCGAGGCGGTCGACGAGGCTCAGGTGAAGGCGCTGGTATCGGAGACCCCAGTCGCCCAGCGGGAGCTGCACGAGGCCCGCCGCCACGCCCAGGCCATGGCCAGGGGGCGAACCGCCCTGGTTGCCCGCATGGCCGAGCTGGAACGAGCCCAGGACGAGTTGTTGGGCAAGATCGTGCTCTAGGTGCAGGTCTCTGCGCAGGCAGAGCCCTTCAGCGGCTAGCTTGAGCCAACCGCTGACACAGATGAGAAGGAGCCAACCTCTTGGCCGCCCGCGTCGTCATTGCCGAGGACGAAGCCATAATCCGCCTCGACCTCAAGGAGATCCTCGAAGAGGAGGGCTATGAAGTGGTTGGCGACACCGGCCGGGGCGACGAGGCCGTGGCCCTGGTGCGCGAGCAGCGTCCGGACCTGGCCATCCTCGACATCAAGATGCCGGGCCTGGATGGTCTGGCGGCAGCCAGGGAGATCTCCAACGAGCGTCTGTGCGCGGTCCTTATTCTCACCGCCTTCAGCCAGCGCAACCTCATCGAGGAGGCACGGGATGCCGGCGCCATGTCGTACCTGGTAAAGCCCTTTCAAAAGACTGAGCTGATCCCTGCCATTGAGGTGGCTCTGGGGCGCTTCGGGGAGGTACGAGCCCTAGAGCACGAGAACCGCAACCTGGGGATGGAGAACCGCAGCTTGGAGGACCAGCTCGACACCCGGCGACTGGTCGACCGGGCCAAGGGAATCTTGATGGACGACTACGCCATGCGGGAGAGCGACGCTTTCTCGTTCGTGCAGCGCACTGCCATGGACCGGCGCCTCACCATGAAGGAGGTGGCCCGTCAGGTCATCGAGAGTGAGCTGAGACCCTAGCCTCGGTGGGGATCACCCTGGCCACGAAGAGTTGAGCGGCGATGGCCGGCCCCAGGGCAATGGTGGAGCCGCCCAGGTCCAAGGTCAGGGTGCCGTCGGGTGCCTTGGCCTTCACTGATGCGTCGGTGCCGGGGACGAACCCGTTGGTGCTCAGGTAGGTGAGGGCCCCCAAGTCGATCTCGACCTGCTCGGTCACCCGTTCCAGGCGCACACGATCGCCCGGTAGCGCCTCGCTCAGAGCCGTCTGAGCCACTGCCTGAGGGGATGACGGGCCGTGGTCGGCCGCCGCCCCGGGGATAGGATTGCCATGAGGACAGGTGAGGGGGTGGCCCAGCAACTCGATGATGCGGGCCTCCACCTCGTCAGAGATCACATGTTCCCAGCGCCCGGCTTCGGCGTGCGCCTTGTGCCATTCGAGGCCGATGACGTCAGTGAGCAACCGCTCGGCCAGGCGGTGCTTGCGCACCACGCTCTCGGCCCGGGTCCTTCCCTGTGGCGTGAGGGTGACGGCCCGGTCGGTCACCCTCACGTAGCCATCGGCCTTGAGCCGGCGGATCATCTCTGACACCGACGGCGGGGAGTGGCCCAAACGCTGGGCCAGGCGGGCCTGGATGACCTGGGTGCCCTCCTCGTCCAAGGCGTGGATGGCCTCCAGGTACTCCTCCACCGGCGGGTGAAAGCCGTCAGCCATCCTGTCGATGGTAGCCCGCCGCCAGCCGCTCGGTCGGGAGCCTGGGGATAACATGCGGCGGGATGTCAAGGCTCTTACTGCTCGACGGCAACTCCTTGGCCTACCGCGCCTTTTTTGCGCTGCCTACCGACATGGCCACCGCCTCAGGTCAGGTGACCAATGCGGTCTTCGGGTTCACCTCAATGCTGGTGAACCTGCTCAAGGACCACCGGCCGGACGGGATCGCGGTGGCCTTCGACCGGCCGGAGCCGACCTTTCGCCACGCGGTGGTGAGCGACTACAAGGCCGGCCGGGCCGAGGCGCCTGACATCCTGCGCCAGCAAATGGGTCTGGTGCGCCGGGTGGTCGAGGTCTTGGCCATCCCAATGGTGGAGGCGCCCGGTTACGAGGCGGATGACGTGATCGCCACCCTGGCCACCCTGGCCCGGGAACGGGGTGACGAGGTGATAGTGGTCACCGGAGACCGTGACGCCTACCAGCTTGTTGAAGATCCTTGGGTGAAGGTGCTCTACAACCGCCGAGGCGTTAGTGATTACGTGCTCTATGACGAGGCCGGTATCGAAGCCCGCACCGGGGTGAGGCCCGAGAGCTACGTCGAGTACGCCGCCCTGCGGGGCGACCCCTCGGACAACCTGCCCGGGGTGCCGGGGGTCGGGGAGAAGACAGCCGCCCGGCTGGTCAACACCTACGGCTCGTTGGATGCGATCTTCGACCACCTGGACCAGCTCACGCCCAAGCTACGCCAGAGCCTGGCTGAGCACGAGATCTCCACTCGCAGGAACGCCACCGTCATCCCATTGGTGCGGGACGTGGCCCTGGACGTTGATCCGGATCAGCTGCGGATGGGGGGATGGGATCCCGAGGCGGTACGGGGCCTTTTCGACTTCCTGGAGTTCCGCACCCTCTGGGACCGGCTGGTGGAGGCGGTGGGGGAGAAGGGCGAAGCCCTGGTGGGCCCGTCGGAGCCGGCAACGGTTCCCCTTGAGGTGGTTCTGGACCGAGTGGACTCGGTGCCTGACGCGGTGGCCGCCCTGGTGGCCGTGGCCGGTCTGGCTCCGGCCGGTGCCGAGGCGGCCGGTGGCAAGGCAGCTGGTCTGGCTCCGGCCGGTGCCGAGGCGGCTGCTCTGGGGCCGGCCCCGGTCGCGCTGGAGGCCGCCTGGGCCGGTCAGGCTGGGAGGTCAAGCCTGACCGGCCTGGCCCTGGTGGGTGGTGGGGCTGAGGGCCCTCCGGCCGGAGGCGCTCGGGTGAAGGTCGTCTGGCTGAGCCGGGGCCTGCTGGGAGATCCGGAGGTGGCCGAGGCCCTGAGCCGATTGGTCGGGATCGGGGGAGCACCGGTGAGGGCCCACCGGGCCAAGGAGCTGGCTAGGGGTCTGGCCGAGCTGGGAGTCGACCTCACCGGCCTGGAGCTTGACACCGCGGTGGCCGCCTACCTGGTGGACCCGGCCGGCGGGTTGTACCTGCTAGAGGACCTGGCGGCCCGATACGCGGGCGTGGATCTGACGGGGCCGGACGGCCCTCCCCCTGGCCAGCTGGAACTGGACGGCGAGTCGCCGGATGGTCCGGAGCTGGCCAGCCGTCGCGCCGCAGCCGTTGCCTGCCTGGCGGCTCCCCTGGCCGCCGCCTTGGATGCGCGTCAGCTGACCCGGCTCTACGACGAGGTGGAGTGTCCCCTGGTACGGGTACTGGCCCGGATGGAGACGGTGGGGGTGAGAGTCGACGCCGACTACCTGAGGGGCCTGGTGACCGCACTCACCCAAGAGGCTCGACAACTGGATGGGGAGATCCAGGAGCTGGCCGGTGAGCCGTTCAGGGTGAATTCGACGCCCCAGCTACGGGCCGTGCTGTACGACAAGCTGGGCCTGGCGCCCCGCAAACGGACCAAGACCGGTTACTCCACTGACGCGGGATCCCTGGAGCGCCTGCGGGGCACCCATCCCATCATCGAGGCCCTGCTGCGCTATCGGGAGGTGGAGAAGCTGCGCTCGACCTACGGGCTGAGCCTGCTGGCCGAGATCGGCCCTGACGGGCGCATCCACGCCAGCTTCAATCAGACCGTGGCCCGCACCGGGCGCTTGTCCTCGGAGCACCCCAACCTTCACAACATTCCCGTCCGCAGCGAGGAGGGCCGCCAACTGCGCCGCGCCTTCATCCCGGCCCAAGGTTGCGAGTTGCTGGTGGCCGACTACGACCAGGTCGAGCTGCGGGTCATTGCCCACCTGGCGTCTGATCCCGGACTGATCGAGGCCTTCGAGACGGGCCGGGACATTCACAACACGACCGCCGCTCGTCTGTTTGGAGTGGCTCCCGAGGCCGTGACCCCAGCGCAGCGATCGAAGGCCAAGATGGTCTCCTACGGCCTGGCTTACGGAATGGAGGCCTACGGCTTGTCCCAGCGCCTCGACATCCCTGTGGAAGAGGCGGCAGTGATCCTGGGCGCCTACTTCGAGGCCTTTCCCAGCGTCCGGGCCTACATGGAGGCCACCGTGGCCGAGGCCAGGACCAAGGGCTATACCGAGACCCTGCTCGGTCGGCGGCGTCTCATCCCCGAATTGGCATCGTCGAATTACCGGGTGCGTCAAGCCGGAGAGCGCCAGGCCATGAATGCCGGCATCCAGGGGCTGGCGGCCGACCTGTTCAAGGTGGCCCTGGTGCGTCTGGATGGCGCCCTGGCTTCCGAGGGCCTGACCAGCCGGCTCATCCTGCAGGTCCACGACGAGGTCATCCTGGAGGTTCCTCCCAGCGAGCGCCAGCGGGCCGCCGAGCTGACCAGAGAGGCCATGGAGGGAGCTGCCCGGCTACGGGTACCATTGGCCGTCGCCCTCTCCTGGGGCCCAACCTGGGCCGACGCCAAGGGTTAGACCGCTAGGTCCCCATTGGGCGCTACTCGCCGCCTTGACCTGGTGGTATGCTCCCGAGCACGGAGGGGCGTCTGTGCGCCACCCCGTCACTTCGTCACGACCATTCGCCGACGGAGACCAGTCCGGAAAGAAGGCAACCTACCGACATGTCCGACCCCACCGATCTGTCTCCCACGGAGACCCTCTCCGACGAGGCAGCAGTGCCCAATGGTTCCTCTGGCAAGGAGAGCCCTTCTGAGGCCGCTCCCGCCGAGGCCGAAAGCCCTTCTGAGGCCCCTCCGGCCGAGGCCGCTCTCGCCGTGTCCGGCCCGGCCGAGGCGCCGTCTGGGCCGGACGAGGACCTCGATGAGTACGTCCCTCGCCAAGTGGTGTCCAACGACCTCGACGGTATGTCGCTGGAAGACGCCATCGTAGGCACGATCGTCGAGTTCGAGGACGGTGACATCGTGTCCGGCACCGTGGTCAAGGTCGACAAGGACGAGGTGCTGCTCGATATTGGCTTCAAGTCAGAGGGCGTCATCCCGTCCCGGGAGCTGTCCATTCGCCACGACGCCGACCCTGGTGAGATCGTCTCTCTGGGAGAGAGGATCGAGGCCCTCGTCCTGCAAAAGGAGGACAAGGAGGGCCGACTGGTCCTCTCCAAGAAGCGGGCCCAGTACGAGCGGGCATGGGGCACCATCGAGCGGCTCAAGGAGGGCAATGGCGTCGTCCGGGGCCCGGTCATCGAGGTGGTCAAGGGCGGCCTGATCCTGGACATCGGCCTGCGCGGGTTCCTCCCCGCGTCGTTGGTCGAGCTGCGTCGGGTGAGAGACCTGCAGCCCTATGTGGGTCGCATGGTCGAGGCCAAGATCATCGAGCTGGACAAGAACCGCAACAACGTTGTCCTATCCCGGCGGGCCTGGCTGGAGGAGACTCAGCGCGAGCAGCGGGAGGAGTTCCTGGTCAACTTGAAGCCCGGCGAGGTGCGACGGGGGGTGGTGTCCTCGGTGGTGAACTTTGGGGCGTTCGTCGACCTCGGCGGCATGGACGGGCTGGTTCACGTGTCCGAGCTGTCGTGGAAGCATGTCGACCACCCAGCATCGGTGGTGGCAGTGGGCGACGAGATCGAGGTCCAGGTGCTCGATGTCGACTTGGAAAAGGAGCGCATCAGCTTGTCCCTCAAGGCCACCCAACAGGATCCCTGGCAACAGTTCGCCAGCGCTCACCGGGTGGGAGAGCTGGTGTACGGCCGGGTCACCAAGTTGGTGCCCTTTGGGTCATTCGTCCAGGTCGGCGAGGGCATTGAGGGCCTTGTCCATATCTCCGAGATGGCCATGCACCACGTCGATCTGCCAGAGCAGGTGGTTACCCCTGGTGAGGAACTGTGGGTGAAGATCATCGACATCGACCTGCAACGCCGGCGCATCAGCCTTTCCATCAAGCAGGCAGCCGAGGGCGGCGAGGTGGCGGCTGAGTACCGCGAGGCGTTCGGGGAGCACGCCTACGACGAGGAGGGCAACTACATAGGCCCCTTCGAGTTCTCCGAGACCGAGTTCACTCCCGAGACCGAGGCTCAGAAGGCCTGGGCCGAGTACGCTGCCCAGCAGGGAACGCCGGCCGAGGGCCAGCCCCCGGAGGCCAGTGACACTCCAGTGGCGAATGATTCGGCGGTGGCGAATGATTCGACCACCGATGAGCGGCCGCCGCATGGAACGGCCCAGGCCGAGGGGCCAGCGGACACGCCTGCGGACCAGGAGCAGCCTGCGGACCAGGAGCGGCCTGCGCCGCCAGAGTAAGCCGGTGGTGGTGGTCGGACTCACGGGAGGCATCGGCTCAGGCAAGTCGACGGTTTGCGCACTCCTGGCCGAGAAGGGCGCGGTGGTGATTGATGCCGACGTCATCGCCCGGGAGGTGATGGCGATCGGAGGGGTGGCCTATGAGGACGTGGTGGCTCGTTTTGGTCCCGCGGTGGTGGCACCCGACTCAAGCATCGACCGAGCCGCCCTGGCCGGGATCGTCTTCTCCGACCCGGAGGCCAGGGCCGACCTGAACGCTCTGACCCATCCGACCATACGGGCAGTGATGGCGACCAGGATCCTGGCCAACGCAGGCACTGATCGCGTGGTGGTTGCCGACATCCCTCTGTTGGCCGAGTCACCGGAGCACGCCGATCGGTGTCTGAGTGGGGTGATCGTGGTGGACACTCCGTCCGAGGTGGCGGTCGACCGCTTGGTGTCACAACGCGGCATGGACCGGGCCGACGCTGAAGCCCGCTTGGCTGCCCAGGTGAGCCGGGAGCAACGTCTGATCCAGGCGGACTACATCATCACCAACGGCGGCAGCCGGGCCGACCTTGGCGGTCAGGTGGCACGCGCTTGGGAGTGGATTGTCCAGCTCGAGTCCCGTGATACACGCCATCAGTAGTCTGGGAGGCACTTCCCCCCTGACTAATTGGCCCTTGGCTGTGCCGGCCGGGGGTGACAAGCCGGGGAGTGCCGGTCGGCTCAGCCGGCCGGCCGGGCATCGGGTTCTTCCGTCAGGGGACCGACTGGTCAGCCTGGAGCTGAGCATGGCGCAACCTGGAAGGCGGACTGAGACTGTTCCGGTGGTCTGGTTCGAGGCCCCGGCCTTGGCCACCATGCTTGACGTCGACGAGCAGGCGGCGGTTGTGGGACGGGTCAGACGTCGGTTCTTCCGCTCCGGGGGGAGCACCCAGAGCCGTACAGAGGTGGTGGCCGACACCGTCGTCCCTTTGAGGCGGATCCAGCGGGCCCACAAGGTTCTGGCCGAGGCGGTCAGCCGGCTCGACGCCGCGTTGGAGTTCGAGCCTGACATGGGGATGGGACAGGAATGAGTAGGGCTGTGTGGCGGGCCAACGAGGCCGGCCGGGCGGCACTAGGCTGGGGGCAACAGCCGACCGACGGTTGGCAAGAACAAGGGGGAAGCCACTGTGGACATCCATCAAATCCTGGGTGACGAGGCCGAGTCCCTGCTCACCCACACGTGCAAGGCCATCCCGCGGGACGATTTGATCCTGCCCGGCCCCGACTTCATCGACCGGGTCCTGGTTGAAAGCGATCGACCGGTCCCGGTGTTGCGCAACCTGTCCACCATGTTCGGCCACGGGCGACTGGCGGGGACCGGTCATCTGTCGATCTTCCCGGTGGACCAGGGGGTGGAGCACTCCGGGGCGGCCAGCTTCGCCAAGAACCCGGCATATTTTGATCCCAAGAATCTCTGCGAGCTGGCCGTTCAGGCTGGCTGTGCAGCCATTGCCAGCACCTTGGGGGTGCTTGGTATGGTCGCCCGCCGCTATGCCCACCGGATCCCGTTCATCTGCAAGCTCAACCACAACGAGTTCCTCACCTATCCCAACCAGTACGACCAGATCATGTTCGGCTCGGTCCGCCAAGCGGCCGAGATGGGAGCCGTGGGGGTTGGTGCCACCGTTTACTTCGGCTCCATGGAGTCGACCCGGCAGATCCAAGAGGTGTCCAAGGCCTTCGCCGAGGCCCATCGGCTGGGAATGTTCACCGTATTGTGGTGCTACCTGCGCAACACAGAATTCAAGCACGAGGGCACCGACTACAGCACCTCAGCCGATCTCACCGGCCAGGCCAATCACTTGGGGGTGACGATTGAAGCTGACATCATCAAGCAGAAGCTGCCCACCAACAACGGCGGCTTCAATGCCTTGAAGTTCGGCAAGACGGACCCGCTGGTCTACGACGAGTTGACGACGGACCACCCCATCGACCTGACCCGCTGGCAGGTAGTCAACTGCTATATGGGTAGGAGTGGTCTCATCAACTCGGGCGGCGGATCCACCGGAGCCGACGATCTGACCGAGGCGGTCCGCACGGCCGTGATCAACAAGCGGGCCGGTGGTACCGGCCTGATCGTGGGTCGCAAGGCCTTCCGGCGACCTATGGCCGAAGGTGTCGACCTGATTAACGCAGTGCAGGACGTCTACTTGGACAAGTCGATCACCGTCGCCTGAGAGTCACCATCGGAGAGGCATTTGCCTGAGCGGCTCCATTGCGTGAGGGACCACGGCCATTCACCGGTCGTTCAGGGCGCTACCGGGCGAATCACCATCCCAGTGCGGGGTTTGGGCCAGAACAGGGTCGTCTTGGGCGGCATGCGTCGGCGCTGACGGGCCGTCTCGGCGATGACGGCCACGTTGGCCGGCCTCAGCAACACTGCCGCCTGCGCCCTGCCTGACCGGACCGAGTTCAGCGCTTCTGGTAGCTCGTGCTGGTATTCGAGCTCGTGGGGGGGAAGGTCGGCCAGGGCCAGATCCAGCCGGCTAGAGTCGAGGTCGGCTCCAGCGGCGGCCAGGGTGGACGGGCGTGGACGGGCCAGCCACAAGCCGCCCGGGGTGACCAGGCCAAGGGCGCCGTGGTCGGCCATGGCGAACAGGAGGGCGGACCCGTCGGTTTCCTCGACTCCCCCGGGAGGCCAACCCGGGATGCAGTCAGGAACCGAGATCATCTCGAAGTGACGGCTGAGCTCAGCCACGAGGTCCAGGTTCTCGGACAGACCGGACACCAACCGGTGGATGGGCCTGACCGACAGCTGGTCGTCGGCCAGCTCGACCACCAGGGCCATGATGTAGTCATGATCACCGGGCTGGCCGTTGCTCCCGGTCCTGCGCTCAGCCTGGTAGGCCAGGGCCGTCTCGTAGCGATGGTGGCCATCGGCGATGACGACAGGCGCTGATCCCACCAGCTTGGAGATGGCCCTCGCCGCCTGAGGGTCATCCATGGGCCAGAGCTGGTGGGTGACGGCATCGTGTTCTACCGCAGTGACCGTCTCTTCGGCCGCCGGGGGTTGGCACAGCTCTGACAGGCCCGGAGCCAGAGAAAGACCCCATACCGGTGACAGGTTGGCGTGACAGGCCCGCAGGAGGTCAAGGCGATCGCTCTTGGGCTTGGGCATGGTGTGCTCATGAGGCAGGATGTCCCCGACTCCCGGGGGTGACAGGGCCAAGGCTCCGATGACCCCCACGGTGCGTCGAGGCTGGCCCATCTCGTTCTCGAAGCTCATGGCATAGCCGTAGAACGCCGGACCAGTGTCGCGCCGCAGGATCCCATGGCTTCTCCACTCCTCCAAGAGGTGGGCGGCCATCTGGTAGGCGTCCAGCCCAGTGACCGGATCAGCGATCGGCAGCTCCAACTGGACCACGTTGTGATGGCTGCTAGCCGCCAGCTCGTCGCGTTCGGTTGGGCTGATGACGTCATAGGGTGGAGCGAGTACCTGGCTCAGGACCGTCGTCCGATCCGTCGCACTTCCATCCGGTTCCAGGGCGGCTAGGAGATCCAGGTCGTAGCGCAGGCCGGCAAAGGGCACGAAGGTTGGCACCTGTCCTGCGTAGCACAGCCGGCCAGAGCCCATGCGATCCCCCAGTACTGTGGTGGCACCCGTCGCTGGGCGCCCCCGAGGAAAGGTCGGTTGTCTTGGCTAGTGAACCTGACCGCTCCGGCTCGCTGCCCGTGGCGCCCGCACGTCACGAGGAGCGAAGGCCCAAAGGGCCGATGGGTACACTCACTCCCGAGCAGCGCCTGGCCGAGCAGGGGGTCACGCTGGCTACCCCCCGCCGCCCCTACAGCCTGGCAGCACGATTGCTGTTCGCCACCCTGGATGCGGTCTACGGCAAGGATCGCACCATGTCCAAGTTGAAGGTCCTCGAGCTGGTGGCCAGAGTCCCCTATCAGGCCTGGGAGCAGGTGTCCTACATCGCCATCACCCACACCCAGGGCCGTACCGAACTGGCTCGGCGCATCCACGACCGAGTGGTCGAAGCCCGGGCCCAGCAGGACAACGAACAGTGGCACCTGCTCATCCTCAATGAGCTGGTCGACCAGCGGGGCATTCCAGAGGATCGGCTGCACTTCACTGTCCTGCCTCAGGTGCTGGCCTTCATCTACTACCAGCTTTCTTGGGTGTTGTTCATCATCAGGCCGGCCTGGAGCTACCGGCTCAACGCCAGCTTCGAGGACCATGCCGAACACGAGTACATGGAGCTGGTCAAGGAAAACCCGGAGTGGGAGAACGAGCCGTTCGAGACCTCTTTCGCCCACGACTACGGCACCTATGCCTCGTTGGCCGACCTGTTTCGCCAGATCGGCTACGACGAGAGAGTCCACAAAGAGGAGAGCGTGACCCGAATGGCCGAGCCCCGCTTCAGCTGATGGCCTGGGTCATAGACCTCGACGGAGTCATATGGCTGGCAGACTCGCCCATTCCAGGGTCAGCCGAGGCGATCTCCCGGCTGCGCCAACTCGGGCAGCGGCCGGTCTTTCTCACCAACAACTCGTCTTCCACGGTGGGCGAGTACCTGGCCAAGCTGGAGGCTCACGGCATCGCGTGCGGGGCGGAGGACCTGGTTACTTCGGCCCAGGCGGCGGCAACCCTGCTGGAGCCTGGGGACACGGCGCTGGTATGCGCCGGGCCGGGGGTCGATGAGGCACTCGTTGAGCGGGGTGTAAAGACCATACGCACCGGCCCGGCCGATGCGGTGGTGGTCGGCTGGCATCGTGACTTCGACTTCGACCGCCTGGTCGCGGCCACCGACGCCGTGCGGGGCGGGGCGCGGCTGATCGGTACCAACGAGGATGCCACCTACCCCACCGCTGACGGTGGCCTCCTCCCAGGCGGTGGCGCAATCCTGGCTGCGGTGGCTACCGCCAGCGGGGCAACGCCTGTCGTGGCAGGAAAGCCCTACCAACCGGTGGCTGACCTGTTGGCCCGCTCGGTCGACAACGTAGACCTGGTGGTGGGGGACCGTCCCTCCACAGACGGCCGCCTGGCTCAGCGGTTGGGTACCCGCTTTGCGCTTGTCCTCACCGGCGTGATCCCTTCTGGTCACGGGGCGGTTGATCCGGCTGCCGATGTCGAGGCGGCTGACCTGGCCGCCCTGGTCGACAAGGAGCTGGGCCGCGACCGGTGAGGCCACCAGCTCGGACCCGAGAGGTATCGTCGGCCCAGTGGTCTTGATCGGTTTGATGGCCGCCATGCCAGGGATGAAGTCGGGCGTGGGCATGGGGATGGGCTCGTCATCCTCGACCTGGCACGCCCTGCTGGTGGCTTGGCCGATCGGCCCGTGGTCCGCTTTCGCCCTGACCCTTGAGGTGCTGGCTGGCTGGTGGTACGTGCGATCGGTTCGCCGCCTGGCGACCCGGGGGCGGCACTGGTCGAGCAGGAGAACATTGGCCTTTTTCTCCGGCCTGATTGCGCTGGGGGTGGCGCTGGAGTCGCCGGTGGCCACACTGACCGGCACCAGCTTCGTATTCCACATCTATCAGCATCTCCTGGTCATGCTGATAGCCCCGCCTCTGCTGGCTCTCGGGGGACCCATGACCCTGGCCCTGCAAACCAGCTCCCGCCCGGCCAAGCATCGGCTGCTGTGGGCTCTGCGCTCCTGGCCGGCCCGAGTAGCGAGTTTCCCAGTGCTGGTGGCCGCCCTCTACTACGGGTCGATGTTCGTGTTCTTCCTCACGCCGCTATTGGGCATCGCCATGCGCCACATGGCCCTGATGGACGCGGTCAATGTCCATTTCCTCATCGTCGGCTACCTGTTCTGGTGGTCGATCATTGGGTTGGAGCCCACCCCCCACTGGCGTATGCCCTACCCGTTACGCATCCTCGCCCTCTTCATGGGAGTGCCCTTCGAGTCATTTCTTGGCATCGCCATCATGACCACCTCCCGACCGTTGGCTCCGATGTACTCACTGTCGAGCGGGCACACTGGTGGGGGTGTGCTGTGGGTTGGGGCTGAGCTTCTGACGGTCATTCCTCTCCTGGTGGTGTGTGTCCAGTGGTCTCGTGCCGAAGAACGCAAGGCAGCACGTGATGATCGACGGCTGGACGCCCTGCGGATTGAGCAACGGGTCGCCGAGTCAGCAGGGTCGGTAGCCACCAGCAGTTGACGTGGGGGATGACTTCGGTGTCCCAGCACAGCTACGGTGGCGACATGGGCGATACGGAGGCCATGCTCAAGCGATTGATCGAAGCGGGGGTCGAGTTCTCGCACATGACCCGGGAGCGGGCTGAGGCCCTCGTGCGAGATTTGGTGCGGTCCGGTGAGATCCAATCTGAGCAGGCTCAGGCGCGAGTTGAGGCCCTGCTCGACCGAAGCCGTCGTCGGACTGAGTCGGTGGCGGAGGTGGTGCGCGACGAGGTGGCGCGCCAGGTCGATGCCCTCGGTTTGACCACCCGGGAGGATCTGACCAGGTGGGCCTCTCGGCTGGCCGAGTCGGTCGCCGGCGTAGCTGAGGCGGTAGCCAATCGAGCGGCGGCATCCGGTCGAACCGCCAAGGGCGACAGCGCCGGCTCTGCCACGGCCAAGAAGACCACGGCCAAGACGGCGCCGGCCAAGAAGACCACGGCCAAGAAGACCACGGCCAAGAAGGCCACGGCCAAGAAGGCCACGGCCAAGAAGGCCACGGCCAAGAAGGCCACGGCCAAGAAGGCCACGGCCAAGAAGGCCACGGCCACAGTCAAGGGCGCCACGGCACCAGTCAAGGGGGCCACGGCCAAGAAGACTCCGGCCAAAAAGGCGCCAGCCCCAGTCAAGAAGGCCACGGCCACGGTCAAGGGGGCCACGGCACCAGTCAAGGGGGCCACGGCCAAGAAGACTCCGGCGAAGAAGGCCACGACTCCGGCCGACACGACTCCGGCCGACACGACTCCGGCCGACACGACTCCGGCCGACACGGCGGCTACGGAGGCTGGGGGACCGGTAGGCGGGTCAGGGGCCTGAGCCGGCGTCGCCGTCTGGATGCCGAGCTGGTGCGGCGGGGACTGGTCGCCAATCGGGCTCGGGCCCAGGCCGAGGTCGCGGATGGTCGGGTACTCGTGGCTGGCGCGCCAGCATCCAAGGCCGCCCGCCTGGTCGCCGCATCCGAGCCGATTACAGTTCTCGGACCGCCCGCCCCCTTCGTCAGTCGGGGTGGCCGAAAGCTCAATGCAGCCCTTGACCGCTTCTCCATCGATGTGTCGGGACAGCGAGCCCTGGATGCTGGCGCATCGACTGGGGGCTTCACCGACTGCCTGCTCCAGCGGGGGGCGGTCGAGGTCGTGGCAGTGGACGTGGGCCACGGTCAGCTGCACGAAAGGCTTCGTAACGACCCGAGGGTGATGCCCGTGGAGAAGACCAACCTGCGTCACGTGCGCCTCGATCAGGTTGGCGGGGTTGCTTTTCGTGTGCTCGTGGTCGATCTCTCTTTCATCTCACTCAACTCGGTCGCCCCTGTCCTGTTGGGTCGTCTGGCCGCCCCGGAGGCCGACCTGGTTGTGTTGGTCAAGCCCCAGTTCGAGGCGGGCAGGGCCGAGGCTTCCCGAGGCAAGGGCGTGATCCGTGACCCCCGGATCTGGCGGCAGGTCCTGGGCCAGGTGAGTACCACCTACCGCCGCGCTGGAGCGGCCATGATGGGGGCCATGGTCTCTCCTGTCACCGGAGCTCAAGGCAATGTGGAGTTCCTGCTGCACATGCGGGCTGGCCCGGCCCAGCTCGCTCCTGCCTCCGGCCCCTTGGACCTTGACGGATTGGTTGCTGGGGCTGCTGCACAGGTCACGGGCTGACCGTGGCCGTCGTCGCCCTGGTGGTCCATCCCAACCGCAAGGTTGCGGCCACTCTGGCGGAAAACACCGCCCATTGGCTGACCAGCCAAGGCCACCAGGTACGCATCCCCGATACCCGCCCGGACGCCGTCGCCGGTGGATGGCCCGACCCGGCCGCCGCTCGAGGCCTTGACCTGGCTGTCAGCCTGGGCGGGGACGGCACCATGTTGCGCACCGTGGAGCTGGCTTGCCCGGCAGGCGTGCCCGTAATGGGCGTGAACCTCGGACGCCTGGGTTACCTGACCGAAGTGGAGACGGCTGACCTCGAGGCGGCCCTCAAGCGCTTCTTGGATGGGGACTACCTGATAGAGGAGCGCATGACCCTTCAGGTGGAGCTGGCGCCGGCAGGGGGAACCATGAGCGTCCGGCCCCGACTGGCCCTCAATGAGCTGGCCGTGGAGAAGTCGCAGTCCGGGCATACCATCCACCTGGCCGTGGCCATCGACGGGAAGCCTTTCATCACCTATTCGGCGGATGGCCTCATTGTGGCCACCCCCACCGGTTCTACTGCCTACAACCTGTCGGCCCGTGGTCCTATTGTCTCGCCCTGCCTGCGGGCCTTGGTACTCACTCCCGTGTCGCCGCACATGTTGTTCGACCGGCCACTGGTCCTGGAGCCCAACCAGTCGGTACGGCTCGAGCTACTGGCCGACCGACCGGCCGTGCTGGTGGTGGACGGGGTGCACCACGGCCAGCTGGCCCCGGGCGACGCGGTCAGCTCACGGGCCGGTCCAATGCCAGCTCGCCTGGTGACCTTCCGAGACCGGGACTTCTACGCCATCCTCAAGGCCAAGTTCGGCCTTGCCCCGTCCCAATTGGGCCCGCAAAGTGAGCCATAGCAGCCGCGAGCGGTCACAGAACGGCTGGCGTCCCGTCCCCGCCCCAACTGGGCCCGCAAAGTGAGCCACAGCAGCAACGAGCGGTCACAGAACGGTCGACCGGCTTGGCCAGGGCTACTAGGCGTGAGAAACGCGGCCCATGCTGGCTGAGCTGCGGGTGCGTGACCTGGGAGTGATCGCCGACCTGTCCATCGTCCTTGGCCCCGGGCTGACCGCCCTCACGGGGGAGACCGGAGCGGGAAAGACCTTGGTAGTTGAGGCCGTCGAGCTGTTGGTGGGTGGTCGAGCCGATCCCCTGCTCGTGCGCCCCGGTGCACGGGAGGCACTGGTAGAGGGCCGTTTCGTGCAGCCCGCAGCAGGCAGTGCAGGCGAACCGGGCGGCCCGGGCGACCGGGCCGTCCCAGGCGACCCAGGCCGTCCGGTCGACCCAGGCCGTCCGGCCGACCCAGGCCGTTCGGGCGGCGCAGGCGACGGAGACGCCACCGAGGTGGTCTTGGCTCGCAGCGTTCCGGCCAGCGGTCGGTCCCGGGCCTGGGTCGACACCCGCATGGCTCCGATCGCCGCCCTGGCCCGGGCCGGAGCCACTCTGGTCGATCTCCATGGCCAGCACTCGCATCAGTCGCTCCTCGGCACGGCCGTCCAGCGAAGGGTCCTGGACTCGTTCGGGCAGGTTGACCACGGCCCCCGGGAGGCGGCTCGCCAACGCCTGCGGGCAGTCGAGCGTGCGCTGGCTGGGCTGGGAGGTGACGCCCGGGCCCGGGCCCGGGAGGCTGACCTGCTCCGGTTCCAGCTGACTGAGCTGGGCAACGCCGCCATCACCGACCCAGAGGAGGACCGGAGCCTCTCCGAGCTGGAAGACACCCTGGCCGGGGCAGCTGCTCACCGGGCGGCGGCCATGGAGGCCCACGCCGCCATCACTGGGGGTGCGGAGTTGCCTGGGGCCCTGGACAGCTTGGGGGCGGCCATGGCCGCCTTGGAAGGCCGAGCGCCACTGGCCGAGCTGGCCAGCCGCCTGCGCGGCATCGGCGCCGAGCTGGCCGACGCTGCCACGCAGGCCCGCCAGATGGGCGAGGCCATCGCCGAGGACCCCGAGCGGCTGGCCACGGTCCGAGAGCGCCGCCAGCTGCTGGCGGAGCTGAGGCGCAAGTACGGCGACACCCTGGTCGACGTCATGACCTTCGAAGCCAACGCCCAGGCCCGGCTGTCCGAGTTGGAGTCTCACGAGGAGAAGGCGGCGGCTCTGGAGGCCGAGCGGGACCAGGCCAGTCGGGCCTTGGCTGACGCCGAGGCAGAGCTGCTGGCCGCCCGACGGGCCAGCGCTCCCCGCCTGGCTGGAGCGGTGGAGGCCACTCTGGCCGATCTGGCCATGGCGGGAGCCCGCTTCGAGGTGAGGGTAGAGGACGGGGCTGGTGACGAGGTGAGCTTTTGGCTGGGGGCCAACCGGGGAGAGGCCGTCCTGCCCCTGGCCAGGGTTGCCTCGGGAGGGGAGCTGGCCCGGACCATGCTGGCCGTCAGGCTGGCCAGCCGGCGAGGGGTGACCGGCCAGGCAGGGCTGGCCAGTCGGCGAGGGGTGACTGACCAGGCAGGGCCGCCCAAGTCCAGTCCCGGCCGCCCGGTTCCGGACCTGACGGCCATGACCCTGGTCTTCGACGAGGTGGACGCCGGTGTGGGAGGCGAGGCTGCCCTGGCTGTGGGTCGCGCCCTGTCCGCCCTGGCCGATGACCATCAGGTGCTGGTAGTGACCCACCTGCCCCAGGTGGCTGCCTTTGCCGACCACCAGCTGGTGGTGCGCAAGCGCGAAATCAACGGCCGCACAGTGGCCGAGGCCGCCCTTCTCGACGGCCCCAGTCGGGTGGTCGAGCTGTCCAGGATGCTCTCGGGCCAGCCGACCAGCACCACCGCCCGTGACCATGCCCGGGAATTGCTCACCACCGCGGCACGAGAAAGGGGCGGCTGAACGTTCCGGCGCGGGCATCGCACCCGCCGGAGTGGGCGAGGGACTAGCCTCGGGCGGAGCCTTTCTTTCGCGAACGAGAGGACGCCAGGCCAACGCACGTGGGCGCCAAGCATATCTTCGTCACCGGCGGGGTGGCCAGCTCGCTGGGCAAGGGGCTCACCGCCTCCTCGCTCGGGCGCCTGCTCAAGTCTCGGGGCCTGCGGGTAACCATGCAAAAGCTGGACCCGTACATCAACGTGGACCCCGGCACCATGAATCCCTACGAGCACGGGGAGGTGTTCGTCACCGACGACGGGGCGGAGACCGACCTCGACCTCGGCCACTACGAGCGTTTCGTGGACGAGGCCCTCCACGGTGCCTCCAACGCCACCACCGGCTCCATCTATCGCTCGGTCATCGCCAAGGAGCGCCGGGGGGACTACCTGGGCAAGACCGTCCAGGTCATCCCCCACGTCACCGACGAGATCAAGGAGCGCATCCTGCGCCTGGCCACTGACGACGTGGACGTGGTGATCACCGAGATCGGGGGCACGGTGGGCGACATCGAGATCCTGCCGTTCGTGGAGGCCATCAGTCAGTTCCGCAAGGACGTGGGTCGTGACAACGTCTGCTACGTCCACCTCACCCTCATCCCCAGCATCGGCCCCGGCGGGGAGCACAAGACCAAGCCGACGCAGCACTCGGTGAGCGAGCTGCGCAGCCTGGGCATCCAGCCGGACGTCATCGTGTGCCGCAGCGACCGGCCCATCTCGTCCGGGGTCAAGAACAAGATATCGCTGCGAGCTGACGTGGCCGTCGAGGCGGTGGCCTCGGCCAGCGACGTGTCCAACATCTACGAGCTGCCGCTGGCCCTGCACGACGAGGGCCTGGACGACCAGGTCTGCCGGCTGCTGCGCTTCGACGAGGCCGTCTACCCCTTGGACCTGTCAGCCTGGGAGGCGCTCAACCAGCGGGTCGAGGCGGCCACCCGCCCGGTGCGCATCGGCCTGATCGGCAAGTATGTGAACCTTCCCGATGCCTACCTGTCGGTGGTCGAGGCCCTGCGCCACGCCGGCTTCCACCACGGGGCGGCGGTCGAGGTGGACTGGATACCCGCCGAGGAGGTCACCGGGATGCTGGCCGACGCCCGCCTGGCGGACCTGGATGCCATGGTCATACCGGGCGGCTTCGGCGAGCGGGGCGTGGAGGGCAAGATCGCCGCCGCCGGCTATGCCCGTGAGCACCGCATCCCATGCCTGGGACTGTGCCTGGGGTTGCAGGCCATGGTCGTCGAAATATCCCGAACCCTTGCCAACCTTGCCAATGCCCACTCACGCGAGTTCGATCCGGGCACACCCCACCCGGTCATCGATCTGATGGACGACCAGCGGGAGGTGGTGGACTTCGGGGGCACCATGCGCCTGGGCGCCTACCCGGCGGTGCTGGTTCCCGGCTCCCAGGTGGCGGCGGCCTACGGCGCCACCACCGTCTCGGAGCGCCACCGCCACCGCTACGAGGTCAACCCCCGCTACCGCCGCCGCCTGGAGTCCACCGGGCTGGTGTGCTCGGGCACCTCGGCTGACGACCGACTGGTCGAGTTCATCGAGCTGCCGGGACACCCCTTTTGGGTGGGGACGCAGGCCCATCCGGAGTTCAAGAGCCGGCCCGACCGGGTTCACCCGTTGTTCCGGGAGCTGGTGGGGGCCGCCCTGACCCGGGCCGAGGGCCGAGCCCCCCGCCTGCTCGCCATGGGTGCTGAGATCGAGGGTGCCCGGATCGGTGATGCCCGGACAGAGGCAGGGGACGGGCACGTCAGGGTGGCCGGCGTCGGGTTCGGGGGCGACACTGACCTCAGTGCCCTGTCGTCCCGCTGAGCTCGAGCCAGTGAGCCGTCCGTGATCGCCGAGGTACCCCGCGGGCGCCCCCGCCGGGTACCCCTGGGTCGGGATGCCGAGGAGTATCTCTCCTGGTTGGGAGTCGAACGGGGTCGTGCGGTCAACACGCTGGCTGCCTATCGCCGGGACCTGCTGGCCTACCATGCCCACCTGGCTTCGCAGGGGCTCGGCCTGGGTCAGGTGGACGAGGCGGTGATCGAGGGCTGGCTGGCGGCCCAGCGAGCCGCCGGGCGCCGCCCGGCATCGGTGGCCAGGGCGCTGGTGGCGGTGCGGGGGCTGCACCGCTTCTGCCTGGACGAGGGCAGGACCGGCGCCGACCCCACTGGAGAGGTGAGTCAACCGCGGGTACCCCAAGGCCTGCCCAAGGCCCTGTCGGAGGCCGACGTAGGTGCCCTGCTGGCGGCGGTGATCGGAGACGACAACCCAGGTGCCAGGAGAGATCGAGCCATCCTGGAGGTCCTTTATGGGACCGGAGTTCGCATCTCCGAGCTCGTGGGGCTGTCCCTCGGCGACCTGGTCCTCGAGGAGTCCATGCTGCGGGCCTACGGCAAGGGTTCCAAGGAGCGCCTGGTCCCAGTGGGCCGCCACGCCCGCTCGGCCCTCACCGAGTGGCTGGCGCCGGCCGGGCGGGGGGCCTTCGTGCCGCGCCGCTGGGCCCGGCGGGACGACGCCGACGCCATCTTTCTCAACGCCAGGGGTGGGCGGCTGACCCGCCAGGGGGCGTGGGCCATCGTGCGCCACCACGGCGACAAGGTGGGCCTGGGCGACCGGCTCAGCCCTCACGTGCTGCGCCACTCATGCGCCACCCACATGCTCGATCACGGAGCCGACATCCGTGTGGTCCAAGAGCTGTTGGGTCACGCCTCCATTGCCACCACCCAGGTTTACACTCGGGTGTCGGCTGAGCGCCTGCGGGAGGTCTACCAGGCGGCCCATCCTCGGGCCGGGATAGGGCGACCCTCGCACTAGAATCGCGTCAATGGCCAGCGACGCACCTACTGTTGAGTATCGGCCGCGCCTGGAGTCCGAGCGGGCAGAATTGCGCCGTCAGCTGGGTGAGCTGGGCTTTGGCGATAATGGTGGGCTCAGCTATGACTCCAATTTTGCTGATTCCAGCCAGGTAACGGCCGAGCGGGGGGAGGCCGAGAGGCTGGCCCTGCAGCTCCAGGAGACCCTCGACGACGTGGAGCGCGCCCTGGCCAAGGTGGAAGAGGGTGCCTACGGGACGTGCGAGAGCTGCGGGCGACCTATCGCCCCAGCTCGCCTGGAGGCCAAGCCCGCCGCCCGGCTCTGCATCGACTGCGCGTCGAAGCAGCGCTGAGCGGGTACCGATCCCGGATGGCCCAGCGCACCGGCGGGCTCCGCCAGTACCGGACCATCGCCCTGCTGGTAGCGGCGGTGTTGGTCTACCTGATCGTGCGTCGCCACGCCATCAGCGGCGACACCGTATTGCTGTTCGTCGTGCTGATCCCGTCGATCATCCTGCACGAGGTGTCTCACGGTGCCCTGGCCCTGGTCTTCGGGGACGACACCGCCAAACGGGCCGGACGGCTCACCCTCAACCCCATTCCCCACATCGACCCTCTGGGCACCGTCATCCTGCCCGCCATCTTGGTGCTGGTGGGCTTTGGCGGCTTTGGCTATGCCAAGCCGGTGCCGGTGAACGTCGCTCGCCTGCGCAGTCCCCGCAATCAGGGCTTGCTGGTCTCCCTGGTGGGTCCGGCGGTCAACATCGTGTTGGCGGTGGCGGCCGGCCTGGCCGTGCGGGCCCTGGCCGATCCCTACCTGGGCGTCGACAGCCAGTCGATTGGCGTGCGGGTGCTCTATTTCCTCGGCTTCGCCAACGTGCTGCTGGCCGCCTTCAACCTGATCCCCATCCCACCCCTGGACGGCTCGGCAGTGGTGGAGCGGTTCCTGCCGCGGGCGTGGTGGCCCGGCTACCTGCGGGTGCGGATGTTCGCCCTGCCGGTCATCCTGTTCGTTGTCCTGCTGGAGCCGGCCCTGTTGTCCAACCACATCTTCACCCCGGCCCTGAACCTGTGGCAGCACCTGCTGGGCTGAGGGGCCTTCAGACCCCGACCCTGGCTGGCCATCTGGTCCGGCGCTGGGCCGGGTCCTTGGCCCGGGGGGGACCGAGCTCGATCGACGAGACCTGGGTGGCCTCGGTGCTGGGGCCGGGCGAGACCGCCCTGTGGGAGCGAATGGATGGCTCCGATCGTCGCCATGCAGTGGCCGTCGCCCGTCGGGTGGAACATGCCCTCGCCGCCCCGAGCGGTGCCGTGCTGGCGGCCGCCCTGCTGCACGACGTGGGCAAGGTGGAGGCCGGGCTGGGGACCCCCGGCCGAGTGGTCGCCACCCTGGTGGGTCTGGCCGGGGGTCGGCGCTGCGCGGGGGCGTGGGCCGCTCGCTCCGGCCGGCTGGGCCAGTTGGGACGTTACCTGGGCTATCCCCGCCTCGGGGCGGGGCTGCTGGAGGCGGCTGGGTCGGATCCCCTGGTCGTGGCCTGGGCCGCCCAGCACCACCTGGCCCCCGAGCGTTGCCAGCTACCGAGGCCCCTGGTCGCCGTCCTGCGGGCCGCCGACCGAGCCTGACGGACCAGACCGGACGGACCCGGCCTGAGGAGCCAGCCCCTGGGCGAGGCTTTGGCATCGGTGACGACATCATCAACAGCATCTTTTGAGGGCTACGCTTCGCCCAGCGGGCGCATCAGCCCATTGCGGACCAGACAGGCTGGGCCGGGAGCAGGGAGGACTTGCTGGCGTGGCGATCTCGACGCGAGAGGTACGAGAGGCGCTCGCCGAGCTGGGCCAACTGCGGTTTGGCATGGACGGCCTGGATGGGGCCATGCAGCAGATCGTGGACAAGACCCATGCTCTGTTTGGAGTGGACGGCGCCGGGCTGATGCTGGTCGACAGTGAGTTGGCGCTGCGCAACGTGGCCGTGTCCGATCCCCGCCTGAGCTCACTGGAGGAGCTGCAGGTCGCCCACCACCAAGGGCCGTGCCTGGATGCGTACGAGCACAAGGGGCTGGTGAAGGCGGCCGACCTCGGCCACGAGACTCGCTGGCCGGCCTTCGTGCCAGCCGCCATCCAGGCCGGAGTGCGCGCCGTACTGGCCACCCCTCTGCCCTACAACCTCCAGGCCGTCGGGGTGGTGGTGGTGTTCTCGTCAGCCGTGCGTGACTGGACGCCAGAGGGCGAGCTGGCGCTCATCGCCTTCACTGACCTGGCTGCCCTGCTCATCGCCAGCACCATGCAGGGCGAGCAGCGCTCCGAGCTGGCCAGCCAGCTCCAGCAGGCGCTGGATTCCCGGGTGGTCATCGAGCAGGCCAAAGGTGTGCTGGTGGCTCAGGAGAAAGTCGCTCCCCAGGAGGCCTATGAGCAGATGCGTGCCCAGGCGCGGTCCCAGCGCCGCAAGCTGACCGAGGTGGCGGCCGAGGTGGTGGCCGGTGCTCGTAGTAGCGCTGGCGCCTGATCGGCGAACCACGATCCGGCCATCAATAGCCTGGTTTGATGGGGGTGGCAACGGGTATACTAATGACCGCATCGCCGCCCAGAACCCGCGGTTATTGGAGTTCCGGTGGTCGGCTAACCGCCGTGAGCAGGCTCGCGCAGAGCCTCTCACCTCTCGGGTAGCACCATCGGTGGCTGCGAAGGGAAGGTGAGTTTGGTGATTGCACTGATCTTGTTGGCGGTTCTCGCCATCGCGCTGTTCGGCGTTGGGTTCACCATTCATGTGCTGTGGTGGATCGCCATCGCGGTTGCCGTTGTCTGGTTGGCAGGCTTCCTGGTCCATCCCGGCGGCGGCCACCACCGCTGGTACTACTGGTAGGCGCCCATAGCGGCCTCGCTGAGTGGTCGTTCCCGATCGGGGGCGACCACTCAGCCGGCCGCATCATCCCGAGCGGTCCGGGCCCGCTCGTTCGATGGAGATGGCCAGCAGCACCCGCCGCTCGCGTTCCATGGCTGTCCGGTAGTCGTCCCAGTCGGCATGCTCGCCCGCCACCTGGCGGTACAGCGCCACCAGGTCGTCCAAGGCCCGGGGGAGCGGGATCAGCCGAGCCGGGCCCTCCACCTGGATCCACTCACCGAAGAACGAGTCCTGCATGACACACAGAGCCGCCCTGGGGGTGCGCCGGACATGGGCCGCCTTCATGGCCGTCTCCCGGGTACTCACCACCGCCCGACCCTCGCTGTCGACCCCAGCCACCACCGGCGAGCCCTGGGGCGATCCGTCCGCCCGGGTGGTGATGAGCACCGCCCGATGGTTGCGGCCAAGGAACTCACGGGCCCGTTCGATGTCCATCCCGGGAACGCTACTGAAGTTGCCGGCTCGGGTGTCTTCCGCGGTGACAGTTGGAGCTGCCATCGCTCGAGCCCGGTACTGTATCCTGTACCAATGAGATGGAGGTGCCATGGCGATCACGGCCAGCGAAGCGCGCAGAGAGCTTTTCCCGCTCATTCAGAAGGTCAACGACGATCGTGCGCCCATTGAGATCACCTCGAAGCACGGCAACGCGGTTCTCATGTCGGCCGACGAGTACACCGCCTGGGAGGAGACCGCTCACCTGTTCCGGTCACCAGCCAATGCCCGCCGCCTGCTGGATGCGGCACGAGCGGCGAAGCGGGGTGAAACGATTGAGCACCCCCTGGATCGAGAGTGAGGCTGGTCTTCACCAAGCAGGGTTGGGAGGACTACAAGTACTGGCAAAGAGCTGATCGCTCTGTCCTCCAACGCGTCAACCGCTTGCTCGACGAGGCCTTACGCGACCATACCGGTGGTATCGGGAACCCGGAGCTACTCAAGTACGGTGTCAGTGGCGCATGGTCGCGCCGCATCACCGAGGAGCACCGTCTCGTTTACCTCGTTCTCGACAGCGACCTTGTGGTCCTCCAAGCTCGGTACCACTACGAAGGGTGAGCCACCGCGCTGGGCGGCGGTAGCGTTGGGGTCTTGAGCGACGCGTCATTGGTGGCCGAGCTGGGGAGGGCGCTGGCTCCCGACCGGGTGCGGTCCGGTTCGTTGGAAAGGGCTCTCTACGGCCGGGACGCCTCCATCATCGAGGGTCGGGCAGGGGTGGTGGTCTTCCCCCTCACCACTGCCGAGGTGCAGGCAACGGTTGGTACGGCATGCCGCCACGGTCGGGCAGTGGTGCCCCGGGGGTCGGGGACCGGGCTGGCCGGGGGGGCGGTGCCGGTGGGCCAGG